>Ga0307302_10000040_pt1 | contig 46118 bp, 34 predicted proteins | sample ER_DNA_183_FD_194490 | JGI IMG/M metagenome (GOLD analysis project Ga0307302, IMG submission 194490) | Bulk soil microbial communities from the East River watershed near Crested Butte, Colorado, United States - ER_DNA_183 | ecosystem: Environmental > Terrestrial > Soil > Floodplain | place...
GCCGCGGCGGTCGCGCTCTGGGCGACGCAGCGGCTGTTTCCGCTCGTTCGCAATGGAGAGTTCGCGCGGGGTCTAACGAACGGGCGCGCTGCCGCGCTCGAGCTGTACGAGCGGCTGCGAAAGGATGAGCGCTTCGTGACCGGTGCGGCGCCGGAGCTCGACATCCTGGTCTGGGCGCCGCGCGCCAAACGGATCAGCGAAGCCTCAGCGCTCTCCCAGCGGATCTTTGACGAGGCCGCCCGCCGCCACCTTCATCTTGCGCTCGCCACCCTGCCCGTGCACCTGATCGACCTGCAGGACATGCAGCGTGACCGCGACACGATCGTCTGCCTGCGCTCCGTTCTAATGAAACCGGAGCACCACGAGTGGGTGGATCGGATCTGGGCGATTCTCGACGCCGCGACTACGGCCGCCGGTGTGGCGCGCTAATCCACGAATCCGCTCGACAGCCGGACGATCAGGTTCCGTCCCGGATCGAACGCGAACCCCTTGTAGCGACTCAGGAAGCTGCGGTAGCGCTGGTTGAGCACGTTGCGCATCGCGATGTCGAGCCGCATCGCCCGGCCGAACAACCGGACATCCGCGCCGCCGCCGAGGTGGAGCAGCGCATAGCCGGGGGTCGGAACGTCGAGCGGATTGATCCGTCGGGGACGGTCGTACGCATCGACATCCACAGTGAACCGATCCCGCCAACCGAAACCCACCACCGCGCGCAGGGGCGGAAGCAACGGCAGCGGCTCGTGTGCCGCGAGGTTCGTGCCCCGCACCACCTCCACCCGGCTGCGTGCGACCAGGCCCTGCCCGATTTCGGCCTCGAGTACCGCTTCGCCACCCAACATCTCCGCTTCCGCCTGCTGGTACTGATAGACGGGCAGCGAATCGATGACCACGGCGGTCGGCGTGATGTAGATGTAGTCGGACATCCGGTTGTGGTAGGCGGCCAACTCGAGCCGGGCGCGCCGCCCGCTCCAGCGCACGCCGAGGTCCACGCCGCGGCTCGCTTCCGGCTTCATCGTTGAATCGCCGAGCTCGTAGCGCGCCTCGCCGATGTGCGGCCCGTTCGCGAACAGCTCGAACAGCGTCGGCGCTCGCCAGGCGCGGCCCACGTTCAAGCTGAGCGACAGTCCTCCGCCCGGCTTGGGCGTAAACACCACACCCGCGTTTCCGGACCACGCCTGGGAGTTGCGGTCCTGCGCAACGACGCCGATGGAATCGTCTCGATCTGCGTGAAGCTGGCGCGCGTCGGCGCGCAAACCCGCGAGCAACGTCCACCGCCCCGATCCGGCGGTCCATCGCTCGAATGCGAACGCGGCGCTGGACAGGATATTCGCGTTGGGAACGATTGGCTCGCGCCCGGTCGCCTCGTTGGCCTGGCCAACGGCCGTGACGCCGAACGTCGTGCCGCCGCGATGGAGGAGAAGATCGAGCGAGCCGGTGTGGAGCAGCAGGTTGAACTGCTCCGATTCGGTTCCGGTCGTATCATCCGCTATTTCGACCAGCGAGTGCCATTGTAGCTGGCCTTTTCCTTCGAGCCGCCAATTCCCCCAGGGCCGCTGGCCGGTGATCTGAATGCGGTCGTCTCCGGCTTTGCGCTCAGGACCCCCTGTCTCCCCGGGCGGTGCATTTGCTTCGAGCAGTTTGAACTCGCCGCCGTAGTGGACCACGCGAACGGCCAACGCCCTGCCCGACGGCCAGCGCCATTCCGCCGCCGCATCGCCGTTGAACGCGCCGTAGCCCGTGTTGTCAAGCTCGCCCGCGGGCGTGTGCAGGTTGCTGGCGTGCCGGCCGATCGCAGCGACGCGCCAGCCCATGTTGCCGCGCGCGCCTTCGACTTGCGCGCCGGGGGCAATCTCGACGTTGTTGCTCGCCGCCGAGAGCGTGAATCCCGTCCGTATAAACCCCGGGCCGCCCGCAGCATCGGGCAGTGCTTCGGGGATCACGTTGATCACGCCGCCGAGGGCGTCGGAGCCGTACAGTACGCTCGCGGGCCCGCGAATCACCTCGATGCGACGGACGAACGCCGTCTCGACCGAGGGACCGTCCTCATCGCTCCACGAGTAGTCCTCGAGCCGGCTGCCGTTCTCGAGCACCAGCACGCGCGCGCCGGAGAAGCCTCGAATCACGGGCTTTCCGATCTGCGACCCAGTGGTGATCGCGCGGACGCCCGGGAGCGCCTCGACGACATGCGCCAGCGAGACGCCTTGAGCCCGCCGCAGCTCATCGCCGGCGAGCGCGTCTGCCGGGAGCGGGGAGGACGCGGACGCGAGGGGCTGCCGCGTCGCGGTGACGGTCACGGGCTCGAGCCGGAACGCGCTGGGTGCAAGCACGATCTCCAAGGCGCCGCTCGGCTGCCCGCTCCCAACGGAGATCTCCCGCACCGCCGGTGCAAATCCCTGGCGCCGCACGGCGAGCGTGTAGCGTCCCGGCGCCAGCGCGATCCGGAATGCGCCATCGGCACCGGTCGTGACGCTCTTACCGATGTCAGTGACCTCGACGATCGCCTGCGCGACAGGTTGACCGGCATTGTCGGCCACGCGGCCCCTGACGGTATCCGCGGGCAGGATCAGGACTGACAAGAGGAGTGTGAGCATGGCCTAAAAACTATTTCGAACTAGGCGCCGCTGATAGCCTCGATGGGATCGAGCCGGGCCGCCCGGCGCGCCGGGTACCACCCGAACAACAACCCAACGATCAACGCGAAGACCACGGCGAGGATCACCCCTGGAATGCTCACCGGGATCACGAACGGTTTCCCGAACTGCTTGCCGATCAGCTCCGTGATCACCGTCAGGCCGGCGCCGCCCGCGATGCCCAGGACCGCCCCCAGGAAGGCGAGTGTCAACGATTCAGCCAGAAACAGCTTGATGATGGCGCCGTCATCGGCGCCCAGCGCTTTGCGGATGCCAATCTCGTGCACGCGCTCGCGCACCGAGATGAGCAGCACGCTGAACAGCCCGATGCCGCCGACGATCAACGTGACGCCGGCGATGGTGAACATCACGGCGTTCCAGCCGCCGAGGATGTTGTCCGCCATTGCGAGATTGGAAAGCACCTCGGCGGCTTCGTTTCCGATCGTGAAGTCCTCGGTTCCGCCGTGCCGCTGCCGCACCAACGCCGTGCCGCGGCGCAGCACGTCGCCGAACTCGGCAGCCGGAAGTGCGGTCACCAGCGCCTCGTCCACACGGCCTTCGCCCTTGGCGTAGCGCGTCATGTAGCTGTACGGGATGTAGATGCGCCGGCCCACGAAGCTGAAATCCGCGGGAATGATATCAAACTCGATCGGCGCGACGATCCCGATCACGAGAAAGCGCACGCCATCGATCGTGATCGTCTTGCCGAGCGGGCTCACAGTGCCAAAGAGATTGCGGGACATTTCTTCCCCGACGACGGCGACCCGGGCCCGGTTCTCGACATCGAGCGGCCGGATGCTGCGGCCCGCCACGATCCGCCAGTTCTGCAGCTCGAGATAGCCGGCGTCCACGCCGTCGATGCGGACGCGCCGCCGGTCGGCGGGGGCGTTGACGACTTGCTCTTCCCCCCAGTTGCGGCCATGCACGCTCGCCACGCCGGGGAGCGCGCGCAACGCTTCTAGATCGGTGAGGCGCAGGCCGGTGTGGCGCAGCGCCGTGGCGCCCTTCGCATCGGAGCGCGGCCCCTGATCGTCGAAGTGGTAGCTGCGCGCCAGACCCATCTTGATGAGGTCGTCGTAGACGAGCGTCTTCATCGCCGCGGCGAGCGAAGTCATGGAGACGACCGACGCCGCGCCGAATACGATCCCGGACAACGTCAGCAGCGACCGCAGCTTGTGGCCGCGGATCTCGCGCAGCGCGTCGCCGATCAGCTCGATCCAGTCACGCATAGCGCAGCGCCTCAACGGGCGAGAGCCGGGAGGCCCGCAGCGCCGGGAACAGACCCGCTACCAGCCCCACGCTCAGGGCTGTGACTATTGAGACCGTGGCAATGAAGGGACTGACGACGGCGGGCATTTGCATGAAGTACGCAACCACGCCGGTCAAAGCGGCCCCAAGCCCCAAGCCCAACAACCCCCCAATGATCGTGACGACGAGCACCTCGGCGAGCACGTGCGCAAAGACGCCGCCTGCCGTCGCGCCGAGCGCCATGCGGGTGCCGAACTCCCGCACACGCTCCACGACCGATGCGAGCAGAATGTTCGCGATCACGATCCCGCCGGTGACGAGCGAAACCACGCCGACGACGAGAAAAATGAAGTTGAAGAGGAGCAGGAACTGGCCCGCCTCCTGTCCCGCCCCCTGGCCGGATGCCCGGATGTCGAAATCTTCCACGCCGTGCCGCGCGAACAGCAGGCTGCGCACCTGCGCCTGCGCTGCCGCACCGCCCTTCGCCGGCCTCGCTTTGAGCGTCAGGAAATCGAGATTGTCGCTCGCGCTGTACTGGGTAATCGCCGTCGAGATCGGGATGTAGGCGCGCTCGTTGCGATACTCGAGCGCGTTGTCCTCCCACGCGGCGAAGTAGAACTCCTCGCGCTCCAGCACGCCGACGACGCGATAGCTCTTCTCCCCAATGCTGACGCTCTTCCCGAGCGCCAGGCTCGCCCCGCCGAACAGCGAGTCGGCGTACTTCCACCCCAACACGGCCACTCGGGCCTGGTGCAGCACGTCGAGATCGCTGAGGTAGCGGCCCACGAGCGGCTTGATGTCGTTGATCACCATGTAGGCGGGAACGGTCCCGATGACCTGGCCGTCGAAATTCGTGTTCCCGGCGCGATAGGGGAGCCGTCGCGCCCATCCGGGGCTCACCGCGACGAGTGCGCTGGCGCGGTCGCGCAGGTACTGCGCGTCGCGGAACGTCAGGCGCTTGGAGGCGAGCTCGCGGGCCCTTGGATGCGCCGAGCGCTCGCGGTCAGACACGATGATCGTGCCGCGCCCGCCCACCTCGTTGAGGAATTGCTCGGTCAGGGCGGTCTGGCCGCCGAACAATGCCAGCACCGTGACGACACTCGCGGTGCCGAGGATCAAGCCGAGCAGCGAGAGCAGCGTCTGGCCCCAGTGGCGGCGCGCTTCGTCGAGCCCGGTAAGGAGTGACTCGACGAAATTCACACCACGCGTCCGTCGCTCATCTGGATCACACGCTGAGCGCGGGCTGCCACGCCGGGATCATGCGTCACCAGCACGATCGTGTGTCCCGCGGCATGAAGCTCAGCGAAGGTCTTCAGTACTTCGTTGCCGGCCTTCGAATCGAGATTGCCGGTCGGCTCATCAGCCATGAGGATCGCGGGTTCGCCGACCAGCGCGCGGGCGATCGCGACGCGCTGGCGCTCGCCGCCCGACAGTTCGTCAGGACGATGCCCGATGCGGTCCGAAAGACCGAGACGCTCGAGCAGCTTGAGCGCACGCGCTCGCCTCTCGCCGCGGGGCACACCGCCGCGGTACTTGAGCGGCAGCGCCACGTTTTCTTCGACCGTGAGCCGCGGCATCAGGTTGAATGTCTGGAAGACGAAGCCGACTTTGCGATTGCGGACGTGCGCCAGACGCTTGCCCGTCAGCGTCCCTACGTCCTCGCCGTCCAACCGATAGCTGCCCGAGGTGGGGGAGTCGAGGCAACCGAGGATATGCATCAGCGTGCTTTTGCCGGAGCCCGACGGGCCGGTGATCGCAATGAACTCGCCGGCGGCGACGTCAGCGTCCACGCCCCGCAACGCTTGCACATCCACCTGCCCCAATCGATACGTCTTGGCGAGGCCGCGCGCCTCGATCAACGCCGCGGCGCCCATTAGCGCCGCCGGGCCGGATTCCGAGCCCGATCCACCGCGGCCACCGGATCCTCCAGTGCTATCGAATCGCCCGCGGCGAGACCTTGCACGATTTCAACGTAGTAGAGATCGGAAAGGCCAAGGGTCACCGGTACTGGCTGCGGTCCGCTGCCGCTGAGCTTGTAAACGACCGGCTTCCCTTCCTTTAATAGGACCGCCTCCACGGGGACCCGCACCGTCCCGGTGCGGACCGGACCTGAGATGCGCACGTTCGCGGTCATGCCGGGCCGCAGCACACGAGCACCGCCCGTCACTTCGATTTCGACGTCGAAGACCCGTACGCGGTCCTGTAACCGAGCGGCCGGCGGCACCAGACGCACGACGCCCTGCGCCGTGTCGCCCGGGAAGGCGTCCACGGTGAGGGCGACAGGATCGCTCTTCTTCACCTTGCCGATGTCCACCTCGTTGATCGCCGCCTTCACGAGCAGCGTCGAGAGATCGGCTATCGTGAAGAGCTCGGTGCCTCCGCCGAAGGCGCTCGTCCCTCCCACAACCGTTTCTCCCTCTTCCACACCGCGTCCGATGATGACACCCGCGGCGGGCGCCGTGATGCGCGCCCACTGGGCCATCGAGCCGGTCGAGTCCCCCGCGGTGACACCCGAGCGCTGCACCAGCTGCAGCTGATCCCGGGCCGTCTCCCACTGATTTTCGGCTTGCTCGTAGGTCACGCGCCGCACGTCGAGGTCGGCCTGAGTAATCCCGCCGATCGCCGACAGCTGCTGCGCGCGATCGAAGTCGCGCTTCGCGTTGTCCCGCGCGATGCGCGCTGTCGCAATCTCACTGCGCAGCTGTGCCAGGCTGTTCGCCTGAGCCATATCGGGCACAATGCGCGCCAGCACCTGCCCTGTCTGCACGCGGTCGCCTTCGCGTACGTAGAGCTGCTGGACGACACCGGAGATGGGGGATTTCACGACGATGCTGCGTTCGGGAGACACGACGCCGGTTTCTTCGACGATGACGCGCACCTCCCCGCGATCCACCACACCGACTTTGTAGGGGCGGCTCGCGCCGTCATCGGCATCGGCCTTGCTGCACGCGACAAGAGGGATACAGGAAGCGACAGCGGCGAGGACAGACGCAGGCTTCATGGGGCCCTTCGGGGAGTTGAGGGTTGCCCTTACGACGGGGGCTGGCCGGGCACGGTTTCACAGTGAAATTACTGCCCCCATGACCAGCTGGCTTGGCGATTGGGCAAACCTGCTTCTGCGCTGGACGCACTTCATCGCCGGCATCGCCTGGATCGGCAGCTCCTTCTACTTCATCTGGTTGGACCGCGCGTTAACGAGACCCGAACACCCACAGCCGGGGGTCGAAGGCGACCTCTGGATGGTCCACAGCGGCGGCTTTTACCAGGTCGAGAAGCGCCGTCCAGGGCCCGGGGAAGTGCCGGCCGTATTGCACTGGTTCAAGTGGGAAGCGATGCTCACCTGGATCAGCGGCATCGCCCTGCTCGTATTGGTCTTCTATCTCGGCGGCGCCTACCTCCTCGATCCGGGCATCTCCCGCATCGGCCGTGGCACCGCCATCGCGCTGGGCGTCGCCATCGTGATCTTCAGCTGGCCGGTATACGACGGCCTGTGGCGCTCGCCTCTGGCCCGCCGTCCGGCCATCGCGGCGGCGATTTCCCTCGGGCTTCTCACCGGCGTCACGATCCTGCTGTGCCGTCTCCTGTCCGGCCGCGCCGCGTTCATGCATGTCGGCGCCCTGCTCGGAACGATCATGGTCGCCAACGTGTGGGAGCGGATCATCCCGGCGCAGCGACAGATGGTCGACGCCACTCGCGCGGGCCGGCCGGCGGATTTCGCGCTGGGGGAGCAGGCAAAGCAGCGCTCCGTACACAACAGCTACATGACGTTTCCGGTGCTGTTCATCATGCTGTCGAATCACTTCCCCGCGACGTACGCGAGCCCGGTCAACTGGCTCGTGCTGCTCCTTCTGTTCCTCGCCGGGGCGTCGGTACGGCACGCGATGATCGGACGCGGATCGTCGAGCCGCTGGGCACTCGTGCCCGCGGCACTGGCGCTGGGGGGAGCGATGTTCCTGTCGACGCCGCAGGGAGCCGCGGCCCGGCCGGCCGGCTCGGCCGCCGACTCGGTGCCGCCGTTTCACGCGGTACGCGCGGTGATCGCGCAACGCTGCCTACCCTGTCATTCACAGTATCAGAGCGACCGCACGCTCGGCCCCGCGCCCGGCGGCGTCACCTTCGACACGCCGGAAAGCATCGCGCGTCTCGCCGAGCGCATTCGCGTGCGGGCCGTCGAAACCAAGACCATGCCGCTCGCCAACAAGACCGGCATGACCGAGGAGGAGCGAGGGCTCCTCGCGCGCTGGATCTCAGGCGGGGCGCCACTGCGGTAAAAACCTGGGCGCCTTTCGTGGCTTCGCGGCTTGCTCGTACGCGGAGGCCAGCGTCAGCAGCTTCGCTTCACTGTTGGCCAGACCGATGAACGACATCCCGACCGGCAATCCGAACGCGTATCCGACCGGCACCGCGACGCTGGAATATCCCGCCACCGCGGCCGGTGTGGAGCTCGCGCCCAGGAAGTGATCGCCGTTGACGAGATCGGTGGGCCATGGCGGGCTGCCGGTGGGCGCGACGATCGCGTCGAGCGTGTTTTGCGCGAACACCACGTCCAGTCCTTCGGTCCGCGAGAGTCGTTGATCCTTGGCGAGTGCGTCGCGATATGCCTGATCGGTCAGCGGTCCCTTCTCCTGCGCCTGCAGGAACAACTCCTGCCCGAAGTACGGCATCTCGGTCGCCTTGTTCGCCTCGTTGAATGCGATCACGTCGGCGAGCGTCTTGACCCTCGCGCCCGGCGCCCACGCCGCGAGATACGCCGCGAGGTCGGCTTTGAGCTCGTAGAGCAGGACGATCAGCTCCGAGTCGTCGTACTCGCCCGCGTGCGGGATGTCGGCGGGGTCGACGATCACGGCGCCCTCCCGCCGGAGCACGTCGATCGCCGCTTCGACGAGCGCGTCCGTTTCGGGGCTGTAACCGAAGAACTTCTTGCGCGCCACGCCGATCCGCGCGCCGCGCAGACCGGCGGGATTCAGGCTCGCGCCATACTCGCGGCCGGTGAGTGCGCCGAGCAGCGCCGCGGCGTCGGCCACGGTGCGCGCCATCGGTCCGGCCGTATCCTGGCTGTGTGCGATCGGAATAATACCGGCGCCGTCGATGAGGCCGAGCGTCGGTTTCACGCCGACGAGCGAACAGGCGCTGGACGGACACACGATCGAGCCGTCGGTCTCAGTCCCGATGCCGACCGCCGCGAAGCTGGCCGCGATGGACGCTCCGGTGCCGGAGCTCGAGCCGCACGGATTGCGATCCAGCGCGTACGGATTCGCGCATTGCCCGCCGCGCGCGCTCCATCCGCTCGACGATTGCGTCGAGCGGATGTTCGCCCACTCCGAAAGGTTCGTCTTGCCGAGGATGACGGCACCGGCGGCGCGCAGCCGCCCGACGAGCGGCGCGTCGCGCGGCGGGGTGACGCCCGCGAGCGCGAGAGAGCCGGCCGTCGTCATCATGCGGTCGCCCGTCGCGATGTTGTCCTTCACCAGCACGGGGATCCCGTGGAGCGGCCCGCGGACGCGGTTCGCCTTGCGCTCGGCATCGAGCCGGTCGGCGATGGCCAGTGCATCGGGATTGGTTTCGAGCACGGAATGGAGCTGCGGATCGAGTTGAGCGATACGCGCGAGATAGGCGGCGCAGATGGAACGCGCGGTACGAGCGCCCGTACGCATCGCGTCCTGGAGCTGCGCGATGGTGGCTTCCTCGAGATCGAAATCGGAATTCGTGGCTGGGAGGGGCGCAGCATGCTGCGCCCCCACAGACCTGACCATGACGGTTCCGGTTGCGGCCGCAGCGCCATACTGAAGGAAGGAACGCCGACTTAGAGGCTCTGCCATTGGACTCTCCGGTGGGGACCTCCTAGTTTGAGGCGGCCTTCCGGTGTGCGCCAGATCACACGTGATGGGGAGGCTTGCGAGAACGCGTTCCACATGAATCTTGTGGCAACCCGTTACGGGGGCCCTAGACCTGAGATTCCTGCGCTTTTTTCGATTCGCCAGCATCCGGACGAAGATGCTGATGTTCGCGGTTGTCGCGACGCTGTTGCCGTCGCTGACGACCGTGTGGATTTCCTACATCGAAAACAAGCGGGCCCTCCAGGCGAAAGCGTCGGAAGAGCTGCAGGGTGTGAGCGCGCAGGCGCTGCGCGAAGTCGATCTCTGGACCAAGGAGCTGCGCTACGACCTGCGCGTGTTCTCGAGCTCCTACGAGGTCACGGAAAACCTCGAGCGCATCCCGTTGGCGAACGGCGAGACGGTCCATTCCGGGATCTACTTCAAGCGGCTCACCGACTACCTCAATTCGGTGCGCGATCGCTTCCCCGACTATGCCGAGCTTCTCGTCCTCGATCATCACGGCCATGTGGTGGCAACCAGTGCTGCGAAGCCGCGGCCGGTTCCGCTCCCGCCCGACTGGGCGAGCGAGCTGACCAAGAACGACTGGGCGCTCGGCGCGCCGTATTGGGACTCGACCGCTACCCATGCCGAAATGCTCGTCTCGGTCCCGATTGAATCCGCGCGGCGCGCCGGGCGCGGCGCGGGCGGCATGCGCCTGCTCGGTGCGCTGGCATCGCGCGTCAACCTTCACGCCGTCGCGGATACGCTGAAGCGGTTCGTCCCCGGCGAATCGGGCCAGATCTACCTGATGACCCGCACCGGCCGGCTGATCGTCAGCTCGGGCGGCAGCTCGCGGGAGCTGATGCGGCAGGGGTATGCGCGCGACGCCGCCAACTGGTTGCTGGCACGCGAAGGACGCGCGATCCAGTTCAGTAGCTTCACGGGCGACCGGGTCGTGGGAAGTGTGCGCGTCGTGCCGTCGCTCAACTGGGTGGTTGTCGCGGAGATCCCGTCCAGCGAGGCATTCAGCCAGGTGGCGCGGTTGCGCAACGTCACCCTTGGAATTGTCACGCTGCTGCTCGCCGTCGTCGGCGCGCTGGCGTACCTGTTGAGCCTGCTGATCGTACGGCCGCTCGACCGCCTGACGCAGGCGGCTGCGACAGTCGCCAAGGGCGATCTCGACGTCGGTCTGCCGGTCACGACGGGCGGTGAAGTCGGCTACCTGACCGAGGTGTTCAACAACATGGTGGCGCGGCTGCGGGAAAGCCGCACCGAGCTCGAGCGCCTCTCCGTGACCGATGCCCTGACCGGCCTGCATAACCGGTTACGGATGATGGAAGTGCTCGAGAATGAAGTGCGCCGCTCCCGGCGGCTGCGTCACCACTTCTCCGTCGTCATGGCCGACGTCGACCTGTTCAAGCGCTACAACGACGAGCACGGCCATCCCGCCGGCGACGTCGTGCTGAAGCGCGTCGCGGCGATCATGCGCGAGGCGAGCCGCGATGTGGACTTCGTGGCGCGCTACGGCGGCGAAGAGTTTCTGATCATCATGCCCGAGACGGAGCTCGAAGGCGCCACGGAGTATGCCGAGCGGATTCGGAAGAAACTGGCGAAGGAACAGTTACCGGCGGGCCGCATCACGCTCAGTCTTGGGGTGTCCGCGTTCCCGATCCATGGCGACACTCCCGACCAGCTGGTCGCCGAGGCGGACGCGGCGCTGTATCTGGCAAAACGCGCCGGCGGCGATCGAGTCGTCGCGGCGGCGCGTCCGAAGGTTCGCGCGACGTAGCCGCGAAGCTTATTCTCGGCGGTCGATCAGCGTCTGATGGATCCAGCCGGGCCGATCGCTGTCATCTCTGATCCGCACCCACTGATCCACATACGAGTACGCGACGATCCGGACGCCGGTCTCCAGCGTGTACAGCACCTTGAATCCGGCGCCCGGCCCTTCGCGCACATTGGCGCGGCCCGTCGTCTGCAGTCGTAGGGGCAACGCGAACGGCGTTTCGCCCTTGCGACTGGCGGCGCGGTCGTCGCTCGCTACCCGCCCCTGCCCCGCCGCCGCTGCGTTTTTCGCTTCGGTCGCGAGGTACAGCGCGCCCGCATAGTTCTGCTGGTCGAACTCCGTCGTCGCGAGCTGCAGCAGATGGCTGCCCTGGTCGTACTCCGGCGAGGCGGGGGCATTATTGCCGTTCGCGGTCCGAAGCGCTTGCAGCGCGATCTCGGCTTCGGCCATCCCTGATGCCGCTTCGGCCCGTGTCGCAAGCGATTGCAGTTTCGCCATCGCTCGCACGACCTCACGCCGCGCATCGTCGAGCCGGCTCTGCAGCTCATCCACCTGCGCTTCCTGCTCCAGCACTTTCAACTCGAGGCGCGCCGCCCGCTGCTCCGACGCCGTGTCGCGCGGCGCGACCGGCTGGCGCGGCGGAACCCGCACGCGCGCGCTATCGCGCGCCGCGCGCACCGGCGTCGTGTTCGTGCGGTGATGCGCGTGGCAGGCCACGCCGAGCAACCCGACCAAAAGAACGAGGGAGCGCATGGCGACTAAGTTGCATCCGGATGTGCATTCGTTCAACCAAGGAACTATTGACTCGTTTTTGCCCTCTGGTGATGCTTCGACCGAGCGAAGGTCCTCACCGTGGACGGGCCATGGAAATCACGCTAAACGAGACCGATCGGTTGGAAGTGGTACTGAAAAAATTCAACCGTCAGATCACCAAGGCGGGCTTGTTTCGGGACATGAAGAAGAAACGTTTCTACGAGAGTCCCGCCGTTCAACGGCGGCGCAAGAGCAAGGCGGCTCGCCGCCGGAACCGCACACGCTAGGGAGTAACGCACAGATGGCACGCATTACCGGTACCGTGAAGTGGTTCAACGACGCCAAGGGCTTCGGCTTCATCACGCCGGAGGACGGCGGCAAGGACTGCTTTGTGCATCACACCGCGATTCAGGGTGAAGGGTTCAAGTCGCTGACCGAAGGTCAGCGCGTGGAGTTCGAGATCGTGCAGGGTCAGAAGGGCCCCGCGGCGGAGAACGTCGTGAAGCTGTAACCCACCCACGTCTTTTTCAGGCCGCTTCGCCGTCCGGCGTCTGATCCTCGTCCGGACCGCCGAGAACCGGCGGGTGTTCGTAGACTACGGGGGGCGAGCAGGTACAAGGCGTCGGCTGAGGCATCGCGAACTGGGCGCTGGCTCGCGGCGGCCGATACTCGATGGTCGCGACGTCCTGGATGATGCCGCCACAGAAGTGGCAATGAATCTGTGACACAGGCCACCGTCCCTTCGGGCGCCGGAGCGCTCCCTACCATTCACCCGACCCCCCCGAACGCGCAACTTTTCGGCGCCCGGCCAGAGCCCAAAGGGGGGGTTAGACGCCGATTTTCCGCACTCATCCTAAAGGATGATACAGGAACCTTGGGGCGCGACTTGACTAATACCCCGGGAACCGGCCAACCTACTTCCTAACCTCGTCGTACGCCCGGAACGAGGGCCGCCAGCAACAATGACCAAAAAAATCCAAATCCTCGTCATCGAAGACAATCGCCTGCTGCGTGATGGTCTCGCGGCACTCCTCGATTCTCAAACCGAATTCAAAGTCGTCGCATGCGCCGAAGGCGGATCGGCGGCACTGCAGCGGTTGCAGGAGACCAGGCCCCACGTCGTGCTCGTCGACGCGGCACTGGGTCGCAATCGCAGTCAACGTCTGGTCGAGAGCATCAAGGAAGCGGCGCCGCATTCCCGCATCATCATGATGGACATGCTGCCCGAAGAAGAAGACGTGATCGACTTCATCAAGCGCGGCGCCAACGGCTTTATCGCGAAAGACGCCGCGCTGGAAGAGCTCGTCAATACGATCCGCCAGGTGGCCAATGGCGGCGACGTCGTCCCGCCGGCCCTGACGGGTACGCTGCTCTCCCACATCGCCAAGCAAGCGTCCGTACTGCGCAACACGCCGATGATGGCATCGGTGCGGATGACCAAACGCGAGCAGCAGATCACCGATCTCATCGCCGAGGGCTTGAGCAACAAGGAGATCGCACAGCGGCTCAACATCGCGACCTACACGGTGAAGAGCCACGTGCACAACATTCTGGAAAAACTCGCGTTGCACAGCCGACTCCAGATCGCGGCCCACGCGCACAAGAAGACGCCGCCGAAGGGCGACCGCCGCAAGTTCGTCCGCTAGACCTAACCCCAAAGCTGGATTGCCGGCCGCCGCGCGCCGGACCAGCGTGGCAGGGTGCGACAACTGTGGGCGTACGCATACCGCGTCGTGCCGCCTCCGCCGAAGGAGGGGCTAGGTCAGATCCGTAAGCTTCTCGATTCTGAGAACGCGTTTGCCTTCGAGCAGGCGCGGGCGTGGGCGGCACAGCTCATTCTCGAGCAGCGCAGCACGCAAATCCTCGTCGTGTCCGACAGCCCGGTGCAAGACCGCGCCGTCAATAAACGGCTCGAGACGGAGTTGCAGCGGCTCGACGCACACTATCGGGTGACCGATCCAATCGCCATCCGTGACCACGCCGGCTAAAACCCTCCGGACGGACCAGCCGCTGCCCTAAAGGGTCAGCGCGGGCGGCGGCTGAGCAGTGCTTCGACGACCTCGGGAGCGAAGGGTTTGACGACGAACTCGTCGAACTGCGCGTCGCGCGCCCGCCGACGACTCTCCTCGCCGCTGTACCCGCTGACGGCGACGCGCGGTAAACCACCAGCCACGAAGATCGTTCTCGATCATCGCAAACACGAAACGCCGGCCGTCGGCAAGAATCAGCGGCTCACCGGATTGCGGGGTCCGGACCCCTTGCTCTGTGCGCACCAGGTAATCCATCGAGGATGGTTTTCGGTGAAAATCTCTCGCCATAAGTGCGCCCTACGGGAGCAATCGTCAAGCAGCCCGCGCATCGGAATCGCTTGGGCGGTCGCGTGCGTAGTGGGACCATGACGATCCTCGCGATCGCACTCCTGATCGGCCTGGGACTCGTGGGATTGGCGATGATCCCCTTGGGCCTTCCGGGCCTCTGGGTCATGGTGGGAGGAATCCTCGCCTACGGGTGGCTGACGGAGTTCCGCACGGTCAGCGTGGTCATGATCGCGATCCTCCTGGCGATCGCATTCTTCGGTGAGATCATCGACAACTGGCTTGGGTTTCGCTTTGCAAAGCGCTACGGCGGATCCACGCGGTCGGGCTGGGGCGCACTGCTCGGCGGGCTGGTCGGCGCCGTGATCGGCGTCCCCGTCGCCGTCATCGGCAGCGTCATCGGCGCATTCCTCGGCTCCTTCATCGGCGCCGCGGTGTTCGAGCTCAGCTATTCGCGCCACGCCGGCGTCGCCGCCCGCGCGGGCTGGGGCGCGGTCATGGGCCGGATTGCCGCTGCTGCCGTGAAGATCGCGCTCGGGATCGTCATCGCGGTTATAGGATTGTTTGCCGCGTTATCTTAAGGCGCATGAAACCGATCATTCTACTCGCTTTGCTCGTGCCGGCCGGCACCATGCTGGCCTCACAAGCCTCGACGCCCGCGACTCCATCGAATCGCTGGTCCGCGGACCCTCCCCACAGCGCGGTCGCGTTCCGTGTGCGCCACCTCGGCATTACGTGGGTCAATGGGACATTCGGGCAGTGGACTGCCGACCTGAATTACGACCCCAGCCATCCGGAAGCGGCGACCGTCACGGCCCGGATCCAGACCGCGAGCGTCTCAACCGGCAATGACCGGCGCGATAATGACCTGCGCCAGAACTTTCTCGCCGCCGACAGCTTTCCCGAGATCATGTTCGTCAGCAAACGGGTGGAGAAGATCGCGCCCGACAAGCTGCGCATCAGTGGGGACCTGACAATGCGGGGCGTCACCCACCCCGTCGTGCTCGATGCCGATGTAGGCGGCGTCCTGGCGACCCCGCGCGGCCGCCGCACGGCTTTTTCTGCGACCACCATCCTCAAACGTCAGGATTACGGCATCACCCTGAACCGCTTCATGGAAGGCGCACAGGTCGTCGGTGATGACGTACGCGTGACGATCGACATCGAGGCTACCGAACGCACAACGACGCCCTGAGGGTACCGTGGGCGGCGTGAAATGCAGTCTGCTTGTCCTGATCTGCCAGCTGTTCGCGTTCACGAGCGCGCCGGCGCAGCGCCAGCCGAGTCACACGATCCGTTGGTGGGAAGCCGCGATCACGGTGGGCGCGATCGGCGCGGTGAGTGTGGCGGATCGACGTGTGGACGACTGGGTGCAAGGCCGCCGTTCAACACGCAGCAACGCAATCGCCCGAGTGTTCCGCAACGGCGGCGAGCCCGAGTTCGTATTCGGCATCCCCGGCGGCATTCTCCTGGCCGGTCTCATCAGCGGACGCAACGACCTGCAGCGAAGCGGCGGCCGGGTACTCGCCTCCGTAGTGGTGGCGGGACTGACGACGGGCGCGATCAAGATGATTACGGGTCGCGTCCGCCCCGATGAGACTGCTGACCAGTACGTCTTTCGGCCTTTCTCCAATCACGACGCGTTCCCGTCGGGACACGCGACAATGTCGTTCGCCCTGGCGACCTCGCTGGCGGAAGAGATCCATCGTCCGTGGGCGACGGCCTTGTTGTACGCCGGGGCCACCGGCACCGCGTGGTCGCGGCTCAACGATCACAAGCACTGGTTGTCGGATGTGCTGGCTGGTGCGACAGTCGGGTTCACGACCGCCAAAATAATCGAGGGCCGCTGGCGCATCTTCGGCCTCGGCCCTCCCCAATTCCTGTCCGGCAGCCGCGTCGAGTGGCGCGTGGCGTTCTAACTGCGGATTACGTCTTCCATCAATACCGCCAGGCGATTCGCCAGCTCCTCGAGCTCACGCAACCGCTTCATGCTGCTGCGCCGATACACCGTGCGGGCGGTGACATACGTTATCCCAAGCCACAGCGGGACGACCGTGATGACAGCTGCGCCGACGAGGTGCAACGCCCCCACGCCCACGCCGATGATCGGGCCCATGCCGCCGCCACCCATCCCGCCGCCGATCCCGCCATACACCGCGCCGATGAGCTGATTCAGGTTTTCCTGAATCGTGACACGCGTCTGTCCGCGGCGCACTGAGACGGCGACCTCCAGGTCACGACGAATCGCGGGCCCACGCGCGGCAATCCACGAAAACGAGCGGCCGAACTGGCTCACCTGCCCCGCGTTGCGCAGGACGCGCCGGATCTCTTCGACGACCGTCGCGTACTCGGACTCGGGCAGCTCGCCCTCGATCACGCGCTCGAAGAATATCTCGGTCGGGCCGGCGACCCAGTTGTTCGTGCGGTTGGGGGCCAGCGTCCCGGGGGTGACAGAGGGAGCCTGCAGCGATTCCGCCGCGGCGCGCACGATCTCGGGCGCCACACCCACTTCACCGGCCAAGGCCTGCACGCCGCCGATCGTCATGGCGCCCGCGGCGGTCTTGTTCGCCTCCAGTTCGGTCGCCCGTTTGACGATTTCCTGCACTTCGTCCTTGTCGTAGCGCCGCCGCGGGCCCGAGCCGCCGCGCGCCAGCTCGTCGAGCAGCGCGGCCGTCGTGGGGGTGCGCTGGTCGTGCCGGATCGCCAAGCCGCGCACCAGCGCGCCCTCGACTCTCGAGCCGATGCTCGTCAGCCGGGTGCGATGGCTCGCCGACGCCTCGAGGAACCGGCCGGCCCGGACCGCGTCCTCGGTCGGCCAGCGGCCCGGGACGTCGCCGACGAGCATTTCGTATACGACGACCGCCAGGCTGTAGACGTCGGTGCGCTCGTCCAGATCGGTCAGACCCGCGGCTTGCTCCGGACTCATGTAGCCGGGCGTGCCCACGGGGAAGCCGGTCCGGGTCAGGTTCGCGCCGCCGGCGGTGCTGACCGCCTTGGCGATCCCGAAGTCCGCGACGATCGGATGTCCCTGCGAGAACAGGATGTTCTCCGGTTTGACGTCGCGATGCAGCACACCCATGCGATGCGCGTACGACAGCGCATCCGCCACCGGCTCGGCGATCGCCAGGGCTTGCTGCTGCGAGAGCGCGCGGCGCGGTGGTCCCTCGAGCTGCTGGCGCAACGAGCCGCCGTCGATGAACGGCATGACGTAATAAAGGAAGCCGCCCGCCTCTCCTGAATCGTGCAGCGTCAGGATGTGGGGGTGCTGCAGCCGCGCGGCAATCTGAATCTCTTTGAGGAATCGCTCGGCGCCCAGGAAGGCCGCCAGGCCCGGGAGCAGCACTTTGAGGGCCACCGCGCGATAGTGCTTCCTGTCGTCGGCGAGATATACCGTCGCCATTCCACCACGGCCCAGCACCCGACGGAGCGTGTAGCGATCGGCGAGTGCCGCTTCGAGGTCGGCGGGAATCTCCACGCTACGCGGCTTCGGCCGTTTTGGTTACGACCGCGCGAGAGTCATCGAAATCGCCTTCCCAGCGCGCCATCACGACGGTCGCCAGGCAGTTGCCGATGAGGTTCACCGTGGTACGCGCCATGTCCATGAGCACATCCACGCCGATCAACGCGATCGCGGCCTCTATTGGCAGGTTGAACGACGCGACGGTGCCCATGAGAATCACGAGCGACGCCCGCGGCACGCCGGCGACGCCTTTGCTCGTCAACATCAGCGTGAGCATCATGAGCAGCTGCTGGCCGAGGGACAGCGAAATCCCGCTCGCCTGCGCGACGAAAATCGACGCGACCGACAGGTAAAGCGTGCTGCCGTCGAGGTTGAACGAGTATCCGGTCGGCATCACGAACGCGACGATGCGGCGCGGGACGCCGAGCGCTTCCATGCGCTCCATGGCTTTCGGCAGCGCCGCTTCAGAGGAAGCCGTCGAAAACGCGATCAGCGCCGGCTCCTTCACCGCGGCGATGAACGCGCCGATCGGGACGCGCGCGATGCGCGCCACCGGGTACAGCACGAACAGGCCGAAGACGACGAGGGCGATGTAGAGCGTGACGACCACGAGGGCCAGGCTCTGGAGGTTTCTGAGACCACCCGGTTTGCCCACCGTCACCGCCAATGCCGCGGCGACGGCGAACGGCGCGAACTTCATGACGATCCCCGTAAACTTGAACATCACCTCGGCAACGGCCTCGCAGAACCCGAGCATCGTCTCCTTGGGCCGGCCGCGCACCTGGGTCAGGCCGATCGCGAAGAGGACCGACCAGAACACGATCTGCAGCATTTCGTTGCGCGCCGCCGCGTCGAAGAAGCTCTGCGGAACGATGTGCTCGAGCACGCTGGCGAACGTGACGGGCTCACTTGCGGGAGGCGTGGCGCCGGCTGCGGGAACCGCGAGTGCGGCCCCCACCCCGGGCTTCATGACGTTGACCGTCAGCAGGCCGAGGAAGAGGGCCAGCGTGGTGACGATTTCGAAATAGATGATGGACTTCAGGGCGAGCCGGCCGACACGCTTCATGTCGTCGCCGTGCCCCGCGATGCCGACGACCAGCGTGCCGAAGATCAGCGGCACGATGATCGACTTGATGATGCGGATGAATGCCGTGGAGATCGGCAGCAGCGAGACGGCGAACGCCGGAACCATGACCCCGATCGCCACGCCGGCGAACATCGCCACGACGATCCACTGCGTCAGCGTGCGGCGGCGGAGGAAGGTCCACATAGGGCGGCGTGAAGGATAACCGCCCCAAAACAACGACCGCTAGCGCTTGATAAACGTCCCGCGCCGCAGCTCGTCGTAGGCGTGCTGCAGCTCTTCCTGCGTATTCATCACGATCGGCCCCTGCCAGGCCACGGGCTCCTGCAACGGCTGACCTGACACCAGCAGAAACCGCATCCCCTGCTCACCCGACTGGACCGTGACCGCGTCGCCGGAATCGAACAGCACCAGCGAGCGGTTCCCCGTGTCCTGGGGCGTCTCGCTGCCGGCATCGCGCCCGCCGGCCGACACTCGGTCGGTGCGGACGCCCTGCGGCGCGGAGCCGTCGCGGAAGGTGCCGCTGCCCTCGAATACGTAGGCGAACGCGTGGCGGGACGATTCCACGGGGATCGTCTTGCGGACACGCGGCGGAATCCACACGTCCAGGTAGCGCGGATCGGCGGCCACACCCTCGACCGGTCCGCGCTTCCCCCAGAAATCGCCCGCGACGACTCGTACACGGGTGCCGTCGTCGTCCACGACCTCCGGGATCTCCGCGGCGTGAATGTCCTGATAGCGCGGATCGGTCATCTTGAGACTGCGCGGCAGATTTGCCCACAGCTGGAAGCCGTGCATCCGGCCCCGCTCGTCGCCCTTCGGCATCTCCTGGTGCAGAATGCCGCTCCCGGCGGTCATCCACTGCACGTCGCCGGCCCCCATCGTGCCCTTATTACCGAGGCTGTCCCCGTGCTGCACGCTGCCGCTCAGCACGTAGGTGATCGTCTCGATGCCGCGATGGGGATGCCACGGAAAGCCCGGGAGATAGTCCTCGGGGTGCTCGTTGCGGAAGTCGTCTAGAAGAAGGAACGGATCGAAGTCGCTGGTGCGGCCAAATCCAAACGCACGGCGCAGTTTGACGCCGGCCCCCTCCAGGGTGAGCTGCGACTGAGAAATTGATTTGACGGCGCGAATTGACATGGCCTCTTAACCCTCGCGTTCCGCGATCGGTTCCCGGCTCACTCCACGAACGTATTCCGCACGCGCCGCGAACGCCGCATGTACGCGATCCACAGCAGCGCGACGAGCGCGGAGCCGACGAACCTTGCCCAGTTCGTGGGCGTCGTCAGCGGCAGGGCGCTCGCCAGCACATGGTCGCACAGGTTAACGAAAATGCTTATGCCCATCACCCAAACGAAAACCACGGGGAACTGCCGCTTGCGCCGGTAGAACAGCCAGGCAAGCAGGCAGGCGAAGATGAGCATGACGATGTTGAAAATGAGCTCGAGCAACAGCGTCGGCGCCCAGAACGCGTTGTAGCGGTCGGCGCCTGGAGTGGTCAGCGCCGCCCAGGTGGTGGTGCTGTAGCTCGGAAGGGTCTTGATGATGCTGAACAGAATCGTGAACGGCCGCACTGTGATCCCGATGGCCACGAGAATCAGCCACCCGCCGATCCCGCTCAGGCCTTCGCGCGCAGCCTCCGTCCGAGCTGGGACTTCAGCGACGCCGGCGTACGTGCCGGGCACACCGGGCAACGCGAGCTGTGCCCGCGACACCCGCAGCGCGGCGACAACGGCAATCCCGGCGGCGGACAGTCCGGCGAACAGGATCGACCAGTTGAGATGTCCGGCGTCGCCCGCGGGCTGGGTCACGGGTGGGCGGATTGTGAAGACGAGCAGCTCACGGGCCCGCGCCAGGTCTTTCATGTGCGAAGCGGCATCCACGGGTTTTACGTGATCCGCCAGCGACTCGTACTCCCACTCCAGCTTGAACACCCTGTCCGCGACGCTCAGCCGGCGGGAGAAACGCGCCGCCGGCGTCGAGATGTGCTCCTCGCGCGGGCGAATATTCCATCCGTCCGGGGTTTCGGCGTTGATCACGTAGCGAATGTGCGTGTGATGGCGTACGGCGAGCGGCATCTTGCGATTCGCGCCGGTGACGCGCGGCACGCTGACGGAAAGGTCCAACGGCTCGAACGTGCCGGTAGGGCTTTCGCCCGTGCCGCCCGACCAGAAATCCGGAATGGTATAACGCTCGACCGTGCGAATGATGTTGTCGGTCTCGTTGTCGTCCACGCTCGGCAGGTCATCCGAACGGATGGAGGGATAGAGCTCCGAGTAGAAATTTGTGTATTGCTGCTGCAGCTCCTTCCGGGATCGAGCGCCGATCCATGCGCGCGTATCGTTGGCGCTGGCCCCGCGGTATTCGGTCACGACGTGCATCGTTGCCGGATCGTCGCGGCCGCCGATGTAGAAATTCACGCTCACGTCGGTGGTCGGCTCGAGGGGTCCCATACCCTCCATGAGCACGAGCGAGTCGATGCCCCCGCCGAGCACCAGCGCGTTGCCGAACCAGGCGGCCACGTCCTTGAGCCCGCCGCGCTGGTACAGCCCGGTAGGATCGATCCAATAGCGCCGGCCACCGAGCTCGACCTGCACGATCGCGTGATCGAAAACGGTCGCGGTCGGTTGGAATTCAGCCACGTGGTCGCGGTACGCGGTGCTGACCAACGCTGGCCGGGCGGTGACACCGAGTGCGCGCAGCATCGTGACGAGCAGCAGCGACTTGTCTTTGCAATCGCCGTAGCGCCGGCGCATCACGGTCGCGGGGAGATAGGGGCGGTGCGAGTTGACGCCGATCTCCACGCCGAGATAGCGAATCTCGTCCTGCACGAAGCGCAGCGCTGCCAGGGCCCGGCGCTCGGGCGATTCGGATGACGTGCGGATGTGTTCGATCGTCGGCCGCAACGAGGCGGGGATCTCGACATCGGGAAACAGGGAATCGCCCCAGGCGGCGACGGCCGACCAGCTCGCGAAGTCGCTCAATTGCACCGAGGCGTACGGATCGTACCAGCTCGGCAGATCGGGGTCCGCGATCTGCGCCGGCACGTTGTGCTCCGACCATTCGTATTCCGTCGTCGCGCCGGCGTTGGTAATCGTCGGCTGGAGCCCAGTCTGCCTGGGACGGATGAACAGGGGACGCCCGGGCGGCCACAGCAATCGGAAATACAGCTGCATGATTGGGGCGTTGTCCTGCAGCGATGGCTGCGCCTTGTAGTGGCTGCCGAACACGGGATTGGTACCCCGCCGCGTGAAGCTGTACTCCACGACATCGCCTCGGCGCACGTCCTCGAGGAGGACGACTACCGAGAGCGAGGCATCGTAGATCTGCTCTTCCAACTCTGTTTCGCGTTGGGCCACGCGCACGCGACTGGGCTTGAGCTCGTCGATGATCCGGTCGCCGCGCCGGAGCCGCACGGAGTGAAGGACCAGCCGTTGGTAGGAGGAATCGAATACGATCTCGAGCTGTGAGTTCTGCTGGACCGCGCCCTCATCCAAAACGCGGTACGCGACGTGCCAGTATTGGTCGACCCCGGTTGCGCGCACGGCGTCCTGGCGATCGGAGAGCAACCGTTCGGTCCCCTCGGTCGCCAGGTGCGGCGCCGAGAGGACCGGCTCCCGAAGCTTCACCCACGGAGCGGGCGGACCGATCTCGTAGGGGGTCTGTGCCGCGAGCCTGCCGACCCCGCCGATGACGATCGCGATGCAGGCGAGACGCATGCGCCGGTAAGTCTAGCAACGGCGCCTCGGCCCCGGAATCGGCTCTAGAAGCCCAGCCAGTACGTCATCTTCACGAGGAAGATGTTCTCCGAGGGGCCCTGGAACAGCGCGCCCGCGTCGTCGCTGAACTGGATGTTGCCCCGCGGCAGGTCCGGGATCCGACTGCTGCGCGTCCAGACTACGAACAAGGTCGATCCGGGCCGGTACTCCCAGCGCAGCACCGCGTTCCCGCGCAGCGACCGGAAGGTGAATGTCGGATCGGCGAACGTGAAGCTCGGTCCCGGCGCGGGCGTATCCGGATCCAACGTAATCGTGGCCGGGTCGTGGGCGGGGTCGGCCGCGGGGGTCACGGTTACCACTCCGAAATCACGGCCATACTCGAGCCGACGTGCCGAGCGGGGCGCCGCAAACTCGTTGTAGCGGGCGAACTGACCCGACGCGATCAACGGCTGCATGAACAGCTCGAGGGTCATCGTCGGCGAGAACGTCACGTTGAACCGCGTATCCATCGACACCGAGTTCTGCACCAGATGCGCAAACACATAACGGTTGCCGTAGAACAGCGTATAGCTGGGGTCGGTATAGCTCCCCACGTACTGGAAACCCGTCTCAGAATGACTGACCGACGGGCCCAGGGAGATCGCGACGTTCGACCGGGGCTGCAGCTGCAACGTCACGCTGAACGAGTGATCGCAGTCGTCCTCGCTGTTGCAGCCGCGGTCCACGTTGAACTGCCCCGATATCTTCTTGCGCGAATCGGTGTTGACGCTTGCGTTGTAGTAGTTGATGCCGGGCCGCCGCACGACCGGCCCGCCGCGCGTAAGCCGATCATCGAACACGCTCGGGCGACGAATCCAGAAGGCCGAGAGCCACCAGTAGCTCAACGTCTGAACCTGCGCGAACAATTGAACCTGCCGATCGTTGAGGTCGCCATCGAAGTTGTATTGCTGCTGCCCACCGGCGATGAAGAACAGCTGCCGATACCATTTGGTCGGCTTGGTCCAGATCGGGAAGATATTGGCGCCCATCCACCAATAATCGGCGCGAGTGAAATTGGCGATGTCGTTGTTGTTGAAGGCCGGGGTGCGGAAGTTCGTGGACACCTCAAACAGCATATGCCCGGACTCCTTCGACAGCCGCGCGTAGCCGCCCAGCCCTTGCATCGACATCCGGGGCCGGAGGGCGTCGATCGTGTCGGCGCGGTCGCGCCGCTGGAAGAAATGGGCAGAGCCGAAGCGAATGCGCCGCATCGCGGCCGTATCACCCGACACGTTCGTGCCGGCGAGCTGCGTCATGAGCCGGTACGTTCGCTTGCTCCACCAATTGTCCGACGAAACCCCGAACGCTTCGGCGTGATGCGACAGCCGGCTCGCCACGTAGGGATCCCCGAGATCCCGGTAGACTGACGTGGCCATCGCCTTGATCTGTGTCGCTCCGCCCCGCAGATCCTTCGCAACCCGCGACGCGAAATAGTTGGTCAGGGGCTCAACGGTAAATTGGCCGCGGGTGCTGTCCTCGAACTGCACCGGCGCACGCTCGCGACGGGTCATGCCATCGAGGGCACCGATCGACCAGCCGGATTGCGTGCGTCCCGTCAGCTTCGCGGCGCCAAGAATCGTCGAGTTCTCCGGCATGTCCGCGTACGCAACCGGTACCGCGAGGCCGCCGCGGAACGGCTGGATCTGTGGGGGGCGCCCGATGCGCCGCGTCGCGAGCATCGACAAGCTCGATACGTTGGAGCAGAAGAAGCAGCTGAACCCACCGAGTCCGAAGTAGCCCGCGCCCTCGACAAAGAACGGCCGCTTCTCATCAAAGAAGGTCTCGAAGGCCGAGAGATTGACGACGGCGGGATCGACTTCGACCTGACCGAAGTCAGGATTGACCGTCGCATTGAGCGTGAGATTGGACGTCACACGCAGCGTGGCGTCGCCGCCGAAGCGGCCGTCGAGCGCGTGCGGATCGAAGAAGGGATCGGTCCGGTCACCAGGAACGTTGGAGGAGCGGCCAACCACGTACGGCATCACCTCGGCGCGACCCGGCGCGTGCCGGATCACGAGGCCATGCAAGTGGCCGAAGCGCGGCGGCCCACCAGTCTCTTCGAGACCCCACCACGCCCACTGCGACAACTCGTTTATCCGGTTTTCCTGACGCCAGATCTGCAGGCCCCACGTCTGTTCCGCGGACGTCTCGGGATACCGCAACTGCGAAAACGGAATGCGCATTTCCGCGGTCCAGCCGAGCGAGTCGATGTTGGTCTGCACTTCCCACACCGGATCCCACGACGGGTCGCCACCACCGCCTAGCCCGTTCTCGTCCTGTTTGACGCCCGACGGATTCACCCAGAAGAACAGCCGGCCGATGTGATCGTGATAGGTATCGAAGATGACCTGGACATAGTCCGAGCTGATGTCGGCATCCCGTCGCGCGAGCCGCGTGCGCACCCCCACCGCGCCGGAGTCGTCGTACATCCGCGCGCCCACGTAGAGCGCCGCATCGTCGAACGCGAAGCGCACTTCGGTGCGCTGCGTCGCCGGGTCGCCCGCCTTCACGCCCGTGCCGATAGGCTGGTTCTGGCGCAGTCCGCTGGCGGGAGGGGCGGTCTGCCAGATGGGATCGTCCAGCCGCCCGTCGAGCTTGAACACCCCCTGGAGCGGCACCGCCCGCACTTCGGGCGGGGTCACGGGATGGATGTTCTGGGCTATTAAGGAAGGCGCACACAGCACGGCGAGAAGGACGGTGAGTCTCGGCATGGCGGTCACGGGGGCTAGGATACAAGCTTGGACGCGGCCGGAAAGGAAAAGGTTGCGGCTCTGACTGGAGCCTTACAATCTCCTTCATTAGATATGTGCAACCGATGACACCACGCGAACCGTCTGCCCCGCCCGCTCCGACTCCTGCTGCCCCGCCCAATCACCTTCCGGAACGCATCCGGATGCTGACCGACATCAGCGAGAATCTGTGGTGGAGCTGGCAGCTCGACGCACGTGAGCTGTTCCACCGCATCGACCGGCGCTTGTGGGAAGGCACACGGCACAACGCCGTGCAGTTTCTGCGGCAGGTCTCCCCAGACCGTCTCGCGGAGCACGCCCGGGATCCGATATCGCTCGAGCGCTACGATCGCGTCGTGCGGCGGTTCGAGCGGCTTACGCAGAAGAACGGCACCTGGTTTGCAGGCCGGTATCCCGAGCTGCTGAACCGGTCGATTGCGTACTTCTCCGCCGAATTTGCCCTGCACCGTTCACTGCCGATCTATTCCGGCGGCCTCGGCGTGCTCGCGGGCGACCATTGCAAGGAAGCGTCCGACCTGGGCGTCCCGCTGATTGGCGTCGGTCTCTACTATCATGGCGGCTATTTCGATCAACACATCGGCCTGGATGGATGGCAGCGCGATTCCGACGATCCAGTCGATCCCGCGGTGAACCCCGTCGCCCGGGTGAACGGCCCTGACGGAAAGCCCTGCGTCGTCGCGGTCACCATCTCTGGTCGCGAAGTCCGGGTCGGCGCGTGGCGCGTCATGGTGGGGCGGATTCCCGTTTACTTGCTCGATACCGACCTCGAGTCCAATGATGCAGGCGACCGGCAGTTGACAGCGCGACTGTACACGGGTGCGCCGGAATGGCGTCTGCGGCAGGAGTGGGTGCTCGGCGTCGGCGGCGTCCGTCTCTTGCGTGCCCTCGGCCTTCAGCCGGATGTCTGGCACGCGAACGAGGGGCACGCCGCCTTCATGTTCATAGAGCGCATGCGCGAGCTGACGGCAACAGGGCTCACCCCCGCACAGGCGGAAGCGCAGATCCGCGCGACGAGCCTGTTTACGACGCACACGCCGGTTGCCGCGGGGCACGACGTCTTTACCACAGAGCAGCTCGAGCAGGTAACCGGGCCGTTCTGGAATACGATGGGTCTTACCCACGACCAATTCATGGCGCTCGGAAAACCACACGAGTCTGATCGGCGCTTCGAGATGACCGTATTGTCGCTACGGCTTGGGGGCCGCGTGAACGCCGTGTCGGCGCGACACCGCGAAGAATCACGCCGGATCTGGCGATGGATGTGGGGCGACAAGCCTGCCACGGACGTGCCCATCGACCATGTGACGAATGGCGTGCACCTGAGCACGTGGATGGCGCGGCCGATTCGGGATCTGCTGGCCAAGTCCCTGGGGTCGGATTGGGAGCTGGAGGCTGAACCGGCGGCCGTCGCCGCCGCCATACGCGCGGCTGATGACGACCGGCTGTGGGCCATCCACGACAGCCTTCGCCATCTGCTCTTTCACTACATCCGTGAGGAGGCCCGGCACCGCTGGCGCGACAAATGGAAAGATGCGGCGAAACTGGCTCCATCCGGCGCGCTCCTTTCCCCAGCCGTCCTCACGGTCGGTTTCGCCCGGCGCTTCGCGACCTACAAGCGCGCCGACCTGCTCCTCCACGATCCGGAACGGCTGCGGCGTCTGTTGACCGACCCGCGCCGTCCCGTCCAGATCATCTTCTCGGGCAAGGCGCATCCAGCCGACGACCCGGGCAAGCGCGTGCTCCAGCAGGTGTTCATGGCCGCGCAGGATCCCAGGTTCGAGGGCAGGATCGCTTTCCTGGAGGATTACGAGGTCCACCTGGCGCACCGCCTCGTCGCGGGCGTTGACCTGTGGCTCAATCTGCCGCGGGTGCCCCTGGAGGCCTGCGGCACGAGCGGCATGAAGGCGGCGCTGAACGGCGTGCCGCAGCTGGGGACGCTGGATGGCTGGTGGGCCGAGGGATACACCGGCGAGAACGGATGGGCGATCCCGCTCGCGTCGGGGGAAGGTGACCAGGACCAACAGGACATGGAGCATCTCTTTGGCCTGCTCGAAGACAAAATAGTTCCGATGTACTACGATCGCGTGCCCGGCCAGCATTCCGCGGAGTGGGTGCGAATGATGAAGGGCGCGATCGCAGTGGGGGTCGAACGCTTCACCACGCGCCAGATGCTCGAGACGTACGTCACGCGCTATTACGTTCCCGCTGCTGCCGGAGAAGTGGTCCCCGGCGATCCACCATCGTAGAACGCCCGTCGCCAGGCAGTCGATGAAACCCGTCGTCATTATCCACGGCCACTTCTACCAGCCGCCGCGTGAGAATCCATGGACTGGCCTGGTCGATGTCGAGCCATCGGCGGCGCCCGATCACGACTGGAACGTCCGTATCACGAGGGAAGCGTACCAGCCGCTCGTCCCCATCTATGAGTTCCTGAGCTTCGATTTCGGACCGACGCTGCTCGACTGGATGGCCCCGGGAAGAAACGCGCCGTCCGTCTTTGTGAACGTGGCTCTCGCCGACCGCGCGAGCCGGGGACGGGTCGGTCACGGCAACGCGCTGGCGACGCCGTACCACCATATCATCCTGCCGCTGGCCAACCGGCGCGACAAAGAAACCGAAGTGCGCTGGGGCATTGCGCACTTCAAGCGCCTCTTTCGGCGAGATCCCGCCGGATTCTGGCTTCCGGAAACCGCGGTCGATCGCGAGACACTCGACGTCCTCGCCGCCGAGGGAATCCAGTTCACGGTGCTCGCGCCGCATCAGGTCTCCAAGCCGCCCGCGGACGGTCTGCCGGCGCGCATCGAGCTGAGCGGGGGCCGGTCGATTGCGGTCTTCGTGTACGACGGCGCGTTGTCGCACGACGTCGCCTTCGGCCCGCTCACCACCGACGCCGATCGCTTGACCGAGGCGCTCGAGCGCACGCCACCCAATGCAATCACGAGCATCGCGGTCGATGGTGAGACATTCGGCCACCATCACAAAGGCGCCGATCAAGCACTCGCCACGGTCATCGATCGCCTCCAGCAGTCCGGCAAGGCCCAGGTCACCAACTTCGCGGCTGCGTTGGCCAAGTACCCGCCCGCGCCGACGGTAGACCTGGTGGAGCCAACGTCCTGGAGCTGCCCCCACGGCGTCGAGCGGTGGCGCTCGGCTTGCGGGTGCAAAGTCCACACCGACCGGCCGTCGCAGCAAGATTGGCGCACCCCGCTGCGCTTCGCGGTGGAGTGGCTCGCGCACGAAGTGCACGGGATCTACGACCGCGAGGGGCACGATTTGCCTGGGGGACCGCGGGCGTTTCTCGAGGCCGCGGGAGCCACCGGGCCCGTCCGGGGCGATGAGAACACCGCGCGGCTCATCGAGATGGAGCGAGGGGTGCTGCGCGCCATGTCGTCGTGCGGTTGGTTCTTTGACGACATCGCCGGCCTCGAGGGCCGTCAGGTGCTCCGGTACGCCGCGCACGCGATCTCGCTCGCCGGCGACGAGAGCGACCGACTCGAGGCGGGGTTCATCGCTCAGCTTGGCGACGCGCGCAGCAACGATCCCTCCGCAGGGAGCGCCACCGACGTGTTTCGTAGCACCTTCCAGCCGACTCCCTCGTGACGGCTCCCCTGCGATTCGTCTTCGGCCTGCACCTGCATCAGCCGGTCGGGAACTTCGACCACGTGATAGCCGATCACGTGCGCGACGTCTACCGGCCGATCATCGAGCGCGCGACCGCGGCCGGATTCTTCCCGCTGACGCTGCACGTCTCCGGCCCCCTGTTCGAGTGGCTGGAGCAGCACGACACCCCGTGGCTCGACATGATCGGGCGGCTGGCCACCGATAGCCGCGTGGAGCTGCTGCTGGCAGGATTCGACGAGCCGATCCTCGCGGCGCTGCCCCGTCCCGACCGGCTCGAGCAAATCGGGCGGATGCACGAATACCTGCAGCGCCGTTTCGGCGTCCAGGCGACCGGGTTGTGGCTCACCGAGCGGGTATGGCAACCGGAACTGGCCGCCGATCTCGCGACGGCCGGCGTCGAATACGCGCTCGTCGATGACCGGCACTTCCTGGCCAGCGGCTTTCGTCACGACGAGCTGCACCGACCACACCATACGGAATCCGACGGCCAGCGCGTCGGGTTGCTCGCGATCGACGAGCGACTCCGCTACCTGATTCCCTTCCGCCCGCCGGAAGAAACAGCGTCCTACCTCAAGCAGCTCCGCGCTCAGGGCCACGGGCTCGCCGTTCTCGCGGACGACGGGGAGAAGTTCGGAGGGTGGCCAGGGACGAAGGAATGGGTCTACGGCTCCGGCTGGTTGGACAACTTCCTCAAGACGATGGAGGGCCTGAAGACGGCCGGCGAGATCGAGCTGACGACCGGCCAGCGAGCATTCCGCGAGGCCCCGTCCGGAGGGCTCGCCTATCTCGGCACCGCGTCGTACCGGGAAATGGAGAAGTGGGCGCTGCCACCAGCGGCCCAGCGGGAGCTCACGACGCTGGAGGAGGAGCTGGGCCCAGAACAACTGGCAGCGGCGTCCGCGTTCGTGCGGGGAGGACACTGGCACCATTTCCTGGTCAAGTACCCGGAGTCGAACCGCATGCACAAGGCGATGGTGGCGCTCTCCACGCTGTCACGGAGCCGCGGCGATCCCCCCGAGGCCCGCCGGGCCATCGGTCGCGCCCAATGCAATGACGCCTACTGGCACGGCGTGTTCGGCGGACTCTATCTGCCGCATCTGCGGAATGCCATCTGGCGCCAGCTCGCGATCGCCGAGCGGGCCTTGCGTCGCGGAGAGTCTCTTGCGTACGAGGAGCTCGATCTCGACTACGACGGCTATCCGGAGCTGTGGATCCACTCCGCGGAATTCTCGGCCGTGATCAGTCCCCATCGTGGCGGCGCCGTCGAAGTGCTCACGCGATTCAGCGACCTCATCAATCTCGCCGACGTCCTCACCCGGCGGCGCGAATCGTATCACGAGCTTCCCAAGCAGCAAGCACACGGCCACGGTGACAGCGGCGGCACTGCGAGCATCCACGACATCGAAAAGGCATCACGGCTCACGGCGCTGCCGCCGGTCGACGCCGAGCCGCGCGCGATCCTCGTCGAGCGGCTGCTTGGCGCGGATGTGTCCGCCGACGATTACGCGAGCGCGAAATACACGGCGATCCGGTCGTGGGCAGCCGCGCCGATGCGCGCCCGCGTCTCCGTCAGCGCCGATTCCGCCACCGTTGTGCTGCAGGGGGGGGGCAACGATCTCGAGAAACGATTGACATTCGACCGGGCGGGCCGTCTCGACGTCGCGTACACGTGGAACGGGTCGGCAGCACCCGCCAACGCGGTGTTCGCGCCCGAGCTGTCGCTGGCTCGTGAAGTGCCGCTGCGCGTTCAACCTGACGCCGACGTCTGGCGCTCCACGATCATCACGGTCGCACGCAGTGAGCGCGGATTTGAGGAAACGGTCCAGGGCATCTCGCTCACGCCGCGTTGGCCGGCCAGTCTTGGAGCCTGCTCGCTCGGGCTCGGCTGACGCGTTTATTCTTCAGGCATGTCCCGCACATTCGTCACAGCGTCGTTCGAGAGTCTCGCCGACCAGCTGGCTGACGTCGGCCGTCACTGCTACGAGCGCGGCTGGGCACTCGGCACGAGCGGCAACTTCAGCGCGGTCGTGCGCACGGAACCCCTCACGCTCGCGATCACGACGAGTGGCGTGGACAAGGGCCTGCTCGAGGCGAGTCACATCGTCGAGATCGACGCGCGCGGACTGGTGATCCAGGGATCAGGCACGCCGTCGGCCGAAGCGACGTTACATCTGGCAATCGTGCGCGCTCGGGGCGCGGGCGCGGTGTTGCATACGCACTCCATTTGGAGCACGATTCTATCGGACGCGGTGACCGATGGCAGTCTCATGATCGAAGGCTACGAGATGCTCAAGGGTCTGGATGGCGTTCGCACACACGAGCATCGCGAGCGGTTGCCGGTCATCGAGAATACGCAGGATTGGGTACGTGCCGTGCCACAGGTTGAAGTGGTGCTGCGTGAGAATCCCGAGGCGCACGGGTTTCTGATCCGGCGCCACGGGCTCTACACCTGGGGCAGCGATCTCGCCGAGGCCAAGCGGCAGATCGAGATCCTTGAATTCTTGTTCGAAGTGATGGGACGAAAGCGAGGCATCGCATGGCAACCGTGAAAATTCCGGCAGAGCAGCGCACCCTGACCGATCAGGAAGAGGTTACGGCGTATCTCGCCAAGTTGGGTATCGACTACGAGCGCTGGCCCCTGGCCCAGCGCGCGGCCGCGAATGCCCCCCCGGACGCGGTTCTGGCGGCCTATGCGCCGGAGATCGCGCACCTGAAAGCACGGGGCGGCTACGTCACGGCCGACGTCATCGACGTCACGCCGGCGACCCCCAACCTCGAGGCGATGCTCGCGAAGTTCAGCACCGAGCACTGGCACGACGAGGACGAAGTACGGTTCATCGTCCGGGGCCGCGGCCTGTTTCACATCCATCCGCGCGAGGGACAGGGGCCGGTCATCGCCATCGAGGTCGAAGCGGGGGATCTGATTCGCGTGCCGCGCGGTACGTGGCACTGGTTCGATCTGTGCGCCGATCGTGACATTCGCGCGATTCGTCTGTTCCAGGACAAGGCCGGATGGACGCCGCATTACACGAACAGCGGGACAGATAAGGGCTTCCAGCCGCTGTGCCTGGGACCGACGTACATCCCGCTGAGCGGAGCGGGCTCGCGCTGAACGACATTCGCGCGATCCTGCTGGACATCGAAGGTACCACCACGCCGGTCGCGTTCGTCCATCAGGTGCTGTTTCCGTACGCCCGCACGCGCGTGCACGACTCTTTGGAGCAGGGAGACATCGCGCTGCTCCGAGCGGAATACGCCGCCGAACCGCCCACCCCTGACCTTCCCGCGTGGAATCCGGAAGCCTACGTCTACTGGCTGATGGATCGCGACCGCAAATCGACGGCCCTCAAAGCGCTGCAGGGACGGATCTGGGAAGCCGGGTATCGCGCAGGCGAGCTGAAGGGGAAAGGCGAAGTCTATCCCGACGTGCGCCCCGCGCTCGAGCGCTGGCACGCTGCCGGCAAGACGATCGCCATTTTCTCTTCAGGCAGCGTCCAGGCGCAGCGCGATCTCTTCGCCAACACCACGGCCGGCGACCTCTCTGCGTTCCTATCCGCCTACTTCGACACGACGACCGGACCAAAGCGTGACGCGATCAGCTACCGAAAGATCGCGACAGCGCTGGGTCGCTCAGCGCGCGACATCCTGTTCGTTTCCGACGTTGTCGCAGAGCTCGATGCCGCGCGCGCCGCGGAAATGCGGACGGCGTTGTGCATGCGCGAGCTCGAGTCCCCAATCCCTGTCCCTGATCCCACAGAGCATCCTCGCATTCGCTCCTTTGCCGAGCTAGCGTAGACGCCATGACTCTCGCCGCGATCATCGCACTGCTCGTCGTCGCGTGGGTCGTCTACGCGTTCAATCGTCTCACGCAGCTCCGCCAGCTCGGGGACAACGCGTGGGCCGACATCGACGTACAGTTGAAACGCCGGCACGATCTCATCCCGAACGTGGTCGCGGTCGTGCAGGGCCACGCCGGGTACGAGCGGAGCACACTCGAGGCGGTCGTGGCGGCCCGCGGGCGCGCGGTGCAGGCGTCGCAGGCGGGACCGGCGACCCGCGCCCGCGAAGAAGACCCGCTCGGGAACGCCCTGCAGCGCGTCCTGGCGGTCGCCGAAGCGTACCCCGAGCTCAAAGCGGCCGCGAGCTTTGCCTCGCTGCAGGCGACGCTGACCGACGTCGAAGATCATCTCCAGAACGCGCGGCGCTATTACAACGCGGTCGTTCGCGATTTCAATACCGCCATCGCGCAATTCCCTTCCGGGATCATCGCCGGGATGATGCGCCTCAAGCCGCGGGAATTCTTTGGTCTGGACGATCCCTCTGAACGGGCCGTGCCAAAGGTGCCACTCATCCTGCTATTCCTCGCGTTCTCGGCAACATCGCTCAGTGCGCAGCGCTCCTACTCGATCGAACGGTTCGACGCCCGGATTCTCGTCAATCGCGACGCCAGCATCGATGTGACCGAGACGATTACCGCACGCTTCGTGGGCTCCTACAACGGGCTGTTTCGCACCATCCCGATCAAGTACCGCAACGCCCAAGGACTGAACTGGACGCTTGGCGTCTCACTCCAGAGCGCGCGCGACGACGCGGGCCGTGACTTGCGCGTCGAGACGAGCCGCGAAGGCGCGAACATCAAGTACAAGGTCTGGATTCCCGAGGCGGTAAACGCGACGCGTACCCTGGTACTCCGCTATCACGCGACGAACGGGCTCCGGTTTTTCGACGAGCACGACGAGCTCTACTGGAACGTCACGGGAGACGAGTGGGAAGTGCCGATTCGAGCCGCGTCGGCGGAAATAACGCTGCCGGCCGCGGCGACCGGCCTGCGGGCGATCGCGTTCAATGGGATGTACGGCGCCACTGCCAGAGACGCCCGCGTCACCATCGACGGCAACGTCGTGCGCATTGTGATGCCGCACGCGCTGGACTACCACGAAGGCCTCACGGCGGTCGTGGGATGGGACAAAGGTCTGGTCACGGCTCCCACGGTGACCGATCGCGCGGTGGAGACCGCAACCAGTAACTGGCCGCTGGGCATTCCGATCCCCGTTTTCCTCGTCGTCTTCTGGTGGTGGTGGCGGCGCGGCCGCGATCCGCGACGCCGGCCGATCGCGGTCCAGTATGAACCGCCGGTGGGGGTGTCTCCGGCGGAGGCCGGCACGCTGCTCGACAATAGCGCGGACATCCGGGACATCACCGCCACGCTGGTCGACCTGGCCGTCCGCGGATACCTGCGGATCGAGGAGCACCAGAACCCCAAGCTGTTCGGCTTGTTCGGAGGCGGCACGTCGTACACGCTGCACCGGCTCAAGACGGCCGACGGCCTGGCGCCCCATGAGCGCGTGGTCTTCGACGGCATCTTTGCGAGTCACGGCAATGACGTGCCGCTGGACGAGCTGAAAGATGAGTTCTACAAGCAGCTCAGCCCCATTCGCGACGCCATCTTCACTCAGCTCACGGGCAGCGGGTTCTATCAGAACCGGCCTGACAAGGTCAAACAGATCTGGATGGGATGTGGCATCGGATTTGCAATATTGATCGGCATCGGCGGTGCGTTCGTCGCTGCGGCATTCCTGCTGACCCCGGTGTCCTTCGTGATCGCCGCCGTCCTGTCGGGGATCATTCTCGTGATCTTCGCGCAGATCATGCCGGCCCGGACCGAAGCCGGCACGCGGGCCCTCGAGCAGGTGCTGGGATTCGAGGAATTTCTGCGGCGTGTCGAGTCCGAAAATCTGAAGCGCATCATCATCGGCCATCCGGAGCTGTTCGACAAATACCTGCCGTACGCGATGGCGTTTGGCGTCGAGCGGCAATTCGCTCGCGCGTTCGAAGGGATCTACACGCAGGCGCCGCAATGGTACGTCGGGCCGAGCATGATGAATTTTAACGTGGGCCATTTCTCGAGCAGCATGACGCATCTGTCGACCGTCGCGGGCACGACGATGTCCTCCTCTCCCCGCAGCTCGAGTGGATCGGGGTTTGGAGGCGGTGGGAGTTCGGGCGGAGGCGGTGGCGGTGGTGGCGGCGGCGCATTCTAACCTGAGGAGCGTGGAATGATGCAGCGTGTGTTGTCGCTGGCCGTCGTCGTGGCAAGCATTGCGTTTCGCGCAGGTGCGGCCCAAACGCAGCGGGCCATCACCCCGGCCGATCTGCGACAGCGTCTGTATCTCATCGCGGATGATTCCATGATGGGACGCGAAACCGGCAGTGCGGGCGCGTTCAAGGCATCGGCGTACGTGGCCGCGGAGTTTCGCCGGCTGGGTCTCGAGCCCGCAGGTGACGGCGGCACGTATTTCCAGACGGTGCCCTTCTGGGTGGTGGCCATGGATCCGCAGTCACGCCTCGTCACGAGCGGCGGCAGTACGCTGCAGCTCGGCACCGACTTCTTGCCCGTCAGTTCCGCCGTGCCGCCCAAGGTGCTCGACCAGACCCCGATCGTCTATGCGGGATCGGTCGCCGACACCGCGTCGCTCGTGGCGCCGGCGGGAATCGCGGGCAAGTTCGTCGTCCTCGATGTCCCCGCCGGATTCGATCGGCGCGCCATTGGTCCGCTGGTCGGCCGCTATCGCGACGCCGCCACCGTGGGGATCGTAGCCCTCGACCAGCTGGGCGGCGAGCAGATCGCCCGCATCCGCGAAGGGCGACCGGTCTCCGACACGTCCCGCAATCCCCGCGCGATCGCGCTCGTCTGGCTGAGCCGGCGCGCCGCCACGGCGGCCCTGGGCAGCGATCCCGCGACGGCGACGCCCGGAGCGACCGCGGTGAATACGATCAGCGGCCAATTCGACTTCACGAGAAAGCCGGTGGAATGGCCGGCGCGCAACGTGGTGGGCATTTTGCGCGGGCGCGATCCGGCCCTGCGCCAGGAGTACGTATCGTTGTCTGCACACCACGACCACGTCGGCTTCGACCGCAGCCCCGTCGATCACGATTCGCTGCGCGCCTTCAACCGCGTCGTGCGGCCGATGGGCGCCGACTCGCCGATGCGCTCCACTACCGATGCAGAGCAGGCCAGCATCCGGACGATTCTCGACAGCCTGCGCGCCGTGCGCGGGCCGCGCCCCGACTCCATCCGCAACGGTGCTGACGACGACGGCTCCGGCACGGTCGCGATTCTCGAAATCGCCGAAGCGTTCGCACGCGCGAGCGGGAACCAGCGGCCGCGTCGCTCGATCCTGTTCGTCAGTCACACCGGTGAAGAAGCCGGTCTGCTCGGCTCGCGCTGGTACACCGATCACGCGACGGTGCCGATCGACTCGATCGTCGGCGAAATCGATCAAGACATGATCGGCCGGGGCACGGCATCCGATTTCCCACGTGGCGGCACCGGCGCCGGAAGTCCGACCTATCTCGAGGTCATCGGCGCGAAACGGATCTCCCGGGAGTTCGGCGACATGCTCGAAGCGGCGAACGCGAAACAGCCGGTGCCGTTCGTCTTTGATTACACCTACGACGCGCCCGGTCACCCGCTACAGTACTACTGCCGCGCCGATCACTACAGCTATGCGCGGTATGGAATCCCGTCAGTCGCCTTCTCGCGCGGCGAGCATCTGGACTATCACCAGGTCACCGACGAGGCGCAGTACATCAGCTATCCGGACCTGGCGCGGGTGGCGCAGATGGTGCACGACGGCGCGCTCGCGGTCGCGAATGCTCCGGAACGTCCCAAGCGGGACGTCCCGAAGCCGGTCGATCCGCACGCGCCCTGCCGTCAGTGAGAAAGGCAAGGTTGGTGGAGGTTGGTGGAGGTTTATAGGTACTTGAGCCAGCGCAGATCAGTGCGCCGGGCCTTGAGCTCGGCGTACCAGCGGCTGGGGAAGTACAGCATCACGACCGCAATCGCCCAGACGAGATAGAGGAGGCCCAGGCTCCACGTGTAGCCGGTGGGCGCGGGTCCGGGGTTCATCGGGTGATTGTTGAACAGCCATGAGTCCACGCTCCCAGTCCGGATCTGCGACACGATCAGGGCCAGGGCGTGAATCAGCGGGATGTGGAGCAGATAATAGAAGAACGGGACGCGCCCAAAGACCGTGAGCCACTGCGCCACCCGCCCTCGCGCGCGGTCCAAGAGCGGGATCAGCGCAATCGTCGGGCCGAGCGTCATCAGCAGGAAGTCCAGCGACGCCGGGTACTTGCTGGCGTTGAGGAATGACAACAGCGCGGGCGGGCGCCCCGTCGCGCTCCACGGCTGCGGATCGCCGTACGAGTTGATGACGCGCAGGAGCAGGAACAAGGCGGTGGCGCCGAGGCCGAGGCGCAGGCAGATCCGGTACCGGCGGCGCGCCGGCTCCAGTGCCAGCACGGTGCCGAACCAGTAGCCCGCCGCCATCACACCGATCCAGGGAACGATCGAGTACAGCACCAACAGCGGCGTTCCGTCGACCGGACCGATGCCGTACAGGATATTCGAGAGCTTCCCGAGCGGCAGGTGACCGACGAGCCACGGCATGACGGCGTTGTGCAGAGCGATCATTGCGACGCAGCCGCACGAGCCCCGCCATCAGGATCATGCACCAGCCGATCACCCAGATGACACCCGCGAGCATGTAATTCGCGAAGTCGAAATTGAACGTCCACGCCACGCGAAGCACCGTCAGCTCGAGCAGCACCAGCCAAACACCGCGGATGAACAGGAAGCGGGACAGATCGGCGTGCTTGCGGCCGTAAAAGAAGGCGCTGGTGCCGGCGAGGAAGATGAACGCGGGAGCCACGAAGTGAGTGACCCAGCGCGTAAAGAAAATCCCCGCCGTGGGACCGCCGGCAGGGACTCCCGCATAGACGCGGACGTGGTCGATCGCCATCAGCACCATGACCGCGCCGCGTATCAGATCGATCGATGCGACGCGGGACGTCGCAGCGGTCGCGGTCGCAGGAGTCGGCGCGGCCAGTGGCGCACTCACGGAGCGAACATGAATCAATTCCGGGGCGCCAGCAAGTCAGTTCCGCTGGACGTTCATCTCATCCAGCGCCGTGCGAAGTCCCCGCGCCAGCTTGACGGCATCTCCCTCTCCCCAGAAATGCATGAAGAAGAGCCGCGGACTTTCATTCAGCATGTGGCTGTGCAGCGCGGTCACGGCGATCCCGTTGGCGCGGAGCGCGCGCAGAACCGGATTCACTTCGCCGGCGATCAGCACGAAATCACCGGTCGCGGCTGCGGTAGTTGCCCGGATCGCCTGGAAGTTGATTGCGGTTGCGACGCCCATCGCCGGCGGGACTTCAACACTATCCATCATCACGGTGCCGGCGCGGGGGACGCTGAGTTGATAGACGCCGCCGTTGGCCTTGCCGTGCACGCCGAGCATTTGTGCAATCTGAACGGTGTCGAGGCCGAGCGGTGGAGGACTACTGGTTGCGGGCGCGGGCGCCGGCGTCCTGGTAGACGCGAGCGCTTCGTGCACCGCCCTCGCGAGCGCGACCGGCCGTCCCCGGCCGCCAATATGGAGATAGACCACGTGCGGCGATTCGCTCAGCAGGTGATTGTGCAAGGCTGTTTGCTCGAGTCCGCCCCGCTGCAGGGCATCGACTACAGCCGCCACCTCGATCGGCAGCAGGACCAAATCGCCCATTAACATTGCGGTGCTGTCGCTCGTCTGTTTGAACGCCACCCAGGATCCCAGAGCGAGACTCGGTCGTACTCTGACCGCTCCCACTGTGACGTGAAGATCATTTCGCGGGAACCCGACGCGGTAGGTTTCCCCTTGCACATTGCCCGATCTGCCCAGGACGCTGTCGATCGCCTTCCAATTCGTCGGCGTTTGAACATTAGCCTGCCGAAACATCAGGCTGAGCGCATACAGAGTAGAGACGGCGCCAAGCATGTGAACTCCCGGTGAAGAGTGTACGTTCAGGTGAGACGTTGAGGTCGCATCACTGTGCCGAACCCGGAGTATGGGGGTAATCCTAGGACATGAACACCATTGCCCGCGTCACGCTGCTGCTGGCGGCGCTGAGTCTTGTCGCGTCCGCCGCGCAAACCCAGACCTCCTTCGGCCGCAATGCCGTCCAATACAAGACCTTCCATTTCAAGATTCTGAAGACTCAACACTTCGACGTCTACTTCTATGATGACGAAGCGGACGCTGCTGCTCAGGCGGCGCGGATGGCCGAACGGTGGTACACGAGAATATCCACCGTGCTGCGCCACCAATTGAGCAGTCGCCAGCCGTTGATTCTTTACGCGGACCACCCCGCGTACAACCAGACCAACATCGCCCAGGTGGAGGGGAGCGAAGGTGTCACTGAGAGCCTCAAGCGGCGCATCCTCCTTCCACTGGGCGCATCGCCGTTCGAAACCGACCACGTGATCGGTCACGAGCTGACCCACGCGTTTCAGTACGACATCACCGGTGTCGCTCGCGGCAATATGGCCACGGCGTTCAACCGAGTCCCGCTCTGGTTCATCGAAGGGATGGCGGAGTACGTCTCGCTCGGGAACGTGGACCCTAACACGACGATGTGGATGCGCGACGCCGTCCGCACCGGCCGCTTGCCCAAGTTCCGCGACCTGGAAAACCCACGGTACTTCCCCTATCGCTGGGGTCAGTCCTTCTGGGCGTATCTCGGCGGAACCTACGGCGATGACATCGTCGGAGCGCTGCTTCGCGCCGCCGGCCGCAGCGGCAACGTCCAGGCAGCCCTCGAGCAGATGACGCACCGGCCGGCGGACAGTCTCATTGCCGACTGGCATCGCGCGCTGACCGACGCGGCCAAGCCGATCGCGGTCGCGACCGGAACGCCGCTGCCCGTCGACCGCGCACAGCGGGATCAGGCACGGTTGACGCCAGTCACGACCGCCGGCGCGCGCGCGCTCGTGAGCCCCGGCAAGGAACAGCACTACAATCTCGCGCCGGCACTGAGTCCCGACGGCACGCGCATGGCCTACATCTCGGACGCGGGACTGTTTTCGTTCGACTTGTACCTCGCCAACGCGGAGAACGGCCAGACGATCCGCAAGCTCGTGTCCGCGACCCGCGATCCCCATCTCGAGAGCATGCAGCTCATCAACTCGGCAGGTGCCTGGAGCAACGACGGCCGCTTCGCGTTCGGTGCGATCGTCACCGGCCGGCCGGCGCTCCGCATCGTGAAGGGCGATAACGGCGACCTGATCAAGGAGATCAAGTTTCCGTCACTCGGCGAGATCTTCAATCCGACGTGGTCGCCCGACGGGAAACAGATTGCGTTCAGCGCGCAAGCCGGCGGGGTCACCGATCTCTTCGTGTACGATCTCGACAGCGGCCAGCAGCGGCGCCTGACCAATGACGCCTACGCCGACCTCGAGCCCGCCTGGTCACCCGATGGTTCGCAGATTGCATTCGTGACTGATCGCTTCACCACCTCGCTGGACGACCTGTCGTACGGCGATTATCAGCTCGCCGTGATCGATCCCCGGGGCGGCGGTCAGATCCGGCAGCTCCCGCATCTCCCGAAAGCCAAGCACATCAATCCGCAGTGGAGTCCCGATGGGAAGAGCCTCTACTTCCTCGGCGATCCGGGCGGGATCACCAACGTATTTCGCCTGTCCCTCGACGGCGGCGCGATCGCGCAAGTGACGAATGTATTCACGGGCGTCAGCGGCATCACCTCGCTGAGTCCGGCGCTCAGCGTCGCACAGAAGGCGCCGCGCGCCGTGTTCGCGGTTTACTCCGATGGCGGCTACGCGATTCAGGCGATCGACGACATCCGGGCGCTCGAGGGCGGACCGATCGTCCAGCTGCCGCCGACCGCCGCGGCATTGCCGCCCCTGGAACGGGCCGAGGTCGGAACCGGGATCGCGACGCTGCTTCGAGATCCCGCGCCCCTGCCGCCGGCGGCGACGGTCGACCTCAGCAGCGCGGTCAAGGACTACCATCCCAAGCTGTCGCTCGACTTCATCGCCCAGCCCTCCCTCGCGGTCGCGGCTGATCGCTTCGGAACGTACATCGGCGGTGGCGCTACGCTGTACTGGAGCGACATGCTCGGCGACCACAATCTCGTCACGATGGCGCAGTTCCAGGGTCGTATCTCGGACTTCGCCGCCGCGACCGCATACCTCAACCGGAAGTCGCGCCTGACGTGGGCCGTCGGCGCCCAACAAATCCCGTACATCATTTACGGCTACGCCCCCCCGTATCAGGATCCGAACGGTGTCATCGTGGAAGAGATTGAGCGCTTCAAGCAAACCAATCGCGGACTGAACGGAGTCGCGGCGTACCCGTTCAACCGCTCGGATCGCTTCGAGGTATCGGGCGGGTTGCAGCAAATCTCATACGACGACGAGCTCCAGAAGCACGGGTTCAATCAGAACGGCTCGGTCGCGTTCGACTCGACCATCCACTTGCCCGTGCCACCGGCGGTGACGTTGGAAGCAACGAGTTTTGCACTCGTCCACGACAACGCGTTCTATGGCGCCACGGGCCCCATTCTGGGTGATCGCTGGAGGCTCGAAGCAGACCCGACATTCGGGGGCCTGCAGTTCTTCACGACGTATGTGGACTATCGGAAGTACGTGATGCCACTCCGTCCGTTCACGTTGGCCGTACGCGCGCTCCATATCGGCCGCTACGGCAGGGACGCTGAAGACCAGCGAATCTATCCGCTCTTCATTGGCTATCCGAGTCTGGTGCGCGGTTACGACAGAGGAAGTTTCCAGGCAAGCGAGTGCACGGGCGGCTCGGCGACGTCTTGCCCCGTCTTCGATCAGCTCTGGGGCAGCCGGCTGCTCATTGGCAATGTCGAGCTGCGATTCCCGCCGTTCGGGTTAATCGGCGTGGGCGGCGGGTACTACGGCATCCTGCCGATCGAAGCGGGTATTTTCTATGACGCCGGCGTGGCGTGGACGCAGAGCGATGGGGCGAAACTGTTCGGGGGCACGCGCAATTGGGTCCGCAGCGCGGGCGTAACGCTCCGCATGAATCTGCTGGGGTACGCGATCGGCCAGATGGACATTGTGCATCCCTTCGACCGGCCGGAGAAAAACTGGCTGGTACGGTTCAGCCTGACCGAAGGGTTTTAGTTTTTTTCAGCGCACAGGCAATCCGCTCGGTACCGAAGCCGGTGTGATGCCGGACAGATCGCGGGCGGCGGGGTCCGTGAGCGACTTGAGAAACTCCACCAGATCGGCGCGTTGCGCGTCCGTCAAATGCAATAGCTGCCGGACGCGCCCGTCCAGGCTCGCGAGTACGGCATCGATCGTGGCCGCATCACCGTGATAGCTGTCCCGGACGTTCGCGGGGAGCGTGGCCGGATCGAACGTTTGCAGCGACGTCGGCACGTCGTTGTAGTGCTTCACGACGGCCTCCAACGTGGCGAACGAGCCATTGTGGAAGTACGGCGCCGTGAGCTCGACGTTGCGCAGCGGCGGAACCCGGAACGCGAACTGGTAGAATTGGTTGTCGACAAGCTCACCGCGCCCTTTGTCGAGCGGCGCGCCCTGACCCACGCCCGGTCCGAGCTGCGGGATGCCCGTATTCGCGAAGTCCCGTCCGCCCAGGAACGGCCCGTTGTGACACGACGAGCAGCGAGCTTCGCCGAAGAACAGCACGGCGCCGCGTTTCGCTGCCGGAGACAACGCGGCGTTGTCCCGCGCCAGATAGCGGTCAAACGGCGAACCCGTCTTCATCAACGCATCCATTTGAAATGCGGCTATCGCCAGCGCCGCGTCCTGGAAGCGCAGGCTGGAGACGGGGACAGACGGGAACGCGGCATTGAACATCGTCACGTATCCCGGCACGGCGACGAGACGCTGCATCACGCCCTGCCAGATCGCCGCCGACTGCGTGTCCTCGAGCTGCGCGAGCTCGTTGGGGTTTCCGAGGACATCGACATCGCCTTTTTCGCCGCGCATCTCCCGGCGATTCAAAACCGGGAGCATGGCCTGCGACACCAGCAGGCTGCCGGAATTCACCGGCAGGACGACGTCCGCAAGTGGCGGACCGAAGCGACCCAGGCGGCCATCCCAGAAGACGTACGGCATACCGATCGCGCTGTTCAGCAGTGTGGGCGCGTTGCGCGGGACGAACGAACGCCCCGCGCCGAGCGTGCGTGCGGGACCGGAGCCGCTGCCGCCGGTTCCCACTGCCAGGGCCAGTCCATCCCCCGCGTGCTGGGCGGGGTCGTGACAGGTGGCGCAGGAAATGTCGCGGTTGCCGCTCAAGATCTTGTCGAACATCAGCGCCTGGCCGAGGGCCACGAGCCTCGGATCCTGTCGGCCGATATCGCCGATCGGGACGACACCCCATTGGTTGAACTGGCCGCGCAGCTGCGCGTCGATCGACTCGGGCAGCCCTTCGACCGGCATCTGCTCGTCGCATGCAGCAAGACCGACGACGGCAAGGATGCACAGCGTTCTGACGTGTCTGGTCATCGTGAGTCTCCTTGCCGTTCAGCGCAGCGGCAGCGACAGCGAGATCTGATGAGTCGTGGTGCTGACGTCCGTCAGGTTGAGCGGTCCGCTGGGTGCCGCCAGGATCGTTCCGCCGGCTAACGCGACGTCCCGAAGTCCCCACGGCGCCGGCGTGAATTCCGACTGCGGGCGGCCCGCACCATGGGTGACGCTGCCACGGTAACGGATCTCAAATTCCGGGAGACGGAGGCTCAACCCCCAGGTGGGTGTCCACTCCATCCAGCCGGTCGTCAGCTGTCGCTGCAGCGCCTGCACGTTGTCCTGCTGGTTCAGGCTGTAGCGCACCGAGCGGAGCACGAGCCCGAGCTGCAGGCCGACCGCTTTTCCCAGGCCGCTGAGCTCGATGTCCCGTCCGGCGCCGATGCGCAGCAGCGTATTGGAGAAGTGAAAGTGGTTTTCGACGGTCTTTGCGCCCGCCGCGAGCGTGTCACCGGAGGCAGTGCTCATCGGCGCGACTGCATCGGCCCATGTGTAACTGCGGATCGGCTCGTACACCAAGTCCACGCCGAACGTCGCCGCGCCGCGAACCTTGGACAGCCCGATGCCAATATCAAAGGCCGTCGAGTGTCCGGGGTCGCGAGGAATGGCGGGAACGTTCGCCAGCTCATAGTTCGGAATCTTGGGGTGTGACGACTGATTCACGGTGGCGATCCAGCCGATCCGCCAGCCCGCAGCGTTGAAGGGAAAGGCGTACTTGAGATGCATTCCCCAGGTATGTGTCCGGTCGAGGTTCTGCTCGATACGGGCGCGCTGGAGAAACGACTCGGTGGCTGGGTCCCAGAAGTTGTCGACGTACGTCACCGTGTGCGTGGCGGCAAAATCGTTGTGGAGGACCAGCGCCTCCAGCGAACGCGCACCCCACTGCCCCGGCCATGCTTTCACGGCACCGACTCGGAGATCGAGCGTATGGCCACGTTGCACGACGCGCCGGCTGCCGGCATACAGCAGATCGACGCCGTCGAGCGCGTGGAGTCCGGTCCACAACGCGCTCGCGCCTATCGAGATGTTGCTCCCCGACAGGTCACGACCGACCATCGCGAACGCGTACTCGTTGCCGTGCGCTCGAGTGTCGGGTTGGGGGATGGGGGGATCGACTGCGAGGAGGCGGACATCGTTTGGAGTGGCGACGCCGAAGAATTGGTCGGGCCCGGGTGGGCGACTGGGGTCCACCTGTTGCAACGCCAGCGCCAATCCACCGTACCACGCGGCCCTGCGGGCCAAGACGGCGAGCGGCAACGATCTGCCCCCGCCAGCGTTCCGCGAGACGCTGTACACGGTCGGCGAGCTGAAGAAGCGGGCACCAGTGAGTCGCGTTCCCGTGGCCGGATTCACGAATGGATCGTTCAGGGAGTCCGCGAGCGCGATCGAAACACTCCCCATGCCGAGATTGTTAGCGGGGAAGATCTGAAATTGATCGCCCTGGGCGATGGGGATTGTCTTGATCGGGATCAGCTGCGCGCGAGCGGGAGCGGCGAGACAGAGGAGTGGAACGACGAGACGAATGGCCCGAAGGCCGGAGGGCGCCATAGATACCTCGACGGAGAAGGGTCCCTTTCGAAAAGGATACCAAGCCAGGCCCCTGTCGCGTCACCTGGGCGCCCTAAACGTCATATTGCATCCATGCAACAGCACCGGAATTCGGAGGGGTCATGAAACAGCACAAACTGGGCAGCCAGGGCCTTCGCGTATCCGCGTTGGGCCTGGGATGCATGGGGATGTCGGACTTCTACGGCAGCCGGGACGACGCAGAGTCCATCGCAACCATCCACCGGGCACTGGATCTGGGCCTCAATTTCCTCGATACCGCTGATGTCTACGGCCCCTTCACCAACGAGGCCCTGGTCGGGAAGGCGATCAAGGGAAAGCGCCAGGGGGTCATCCTGGCCACGAAATTCGGCAACGTGCGGGCTCCTGACGGCAAGTTCATCGGCCAAAACGGCCGGCCCGAATACGTACAGGCCGCGTGCGATGCCTCGCTGGGACGCCTCGGCGTCGATCACATCGACTTGTACTATCAGCACCGCGTCGATCGCGCGGTGCCGATCGAGGAGACCGTCGGGGCGATGGCGGATCTGGTGGGTGCAGGGAAGGTGCGGTTCCTCGGGCTGTCCGAGGCGTCCGCCCCGACGGTGCGGCGTGCGCATGCGGTGCATCCGATCACCGCCCTCCAGACGGAGTACTCGCTCTGGAGCCGCGACGTCGAGGAAGAAATCCTGCCGACCGTGCGCGAGCTTGGGATCGGCTTCGTCGCCTACAGTCCGCTCGGCCGGGGATTCCTCACAGGCCAAATCAAGCGTCCGGAAGACATCGCCGAGGGCGACTGGCGCAAGAACCATCCGCGCTTTCAGGGCGAGAACTTCCAGAAGAATCTGGATCTCGTCCGGCGCGTCGAAGCGCTCGCACGCCAGAAGCGGTGCACCCCCGGCCAGCTCGCGCTGGCGTGGCTGCTCGCCAAGGGGGAAGACATCGTCCCCATTCCCGGCACCAAGCACCGCAAGTACGTCGAGGAAAACA
>Ga0307302_10000045_pt1 | contig 45242 bp, 33 predicted proteins | sample ER_DNA_183_FD_194490 | JGI IMG/M metagenome (GOLD analysis project Ga0307302, IMG submission 194490) | Bulk soil microbial communities from the East River watershed near Crested Butte, Colorado, United States - ER_DNA_183 | ecosystem: Environmental > Terrestrial > Soil > Floodplain | place...
CGGCACCAGCGTCAGCGTGGGGTTGTTGGTCGCGGTGGTGTCCCCCACCGAGAGGTTGTGCACGAGGTAGGGCACGCCGAGGTTTGGAAGACTGTCGTCATGCGGCACCGTGAGGTCAATCAGCCAGATTTCGTCCCGAAAAGTGCGTGTGTAGTCGCCCGGTGGGATCGAGCTCGGCGAGCTTCTCCCGCCAATTAATATTGGTGGTCCGAACCCGAACAGACGCGATGGACCGCTGACACCGTTGATCGTAAGGTCGCTCGAGCCCGCACCGAGACGGCCACCCGCCGCGAGTCCCAGTCCGACGTTGAGCGCGTTGAGCGTGACGTGTCTCAGCACGGGAGCAGGATCGGGCAGGATCCCATAATAGTCTCCAACCACATTGATGCATGCATATGCGAATGTCGGATTCGAGTTCTCTACCCTTCCGCAATTGTCCAGCACGGCATTGGTGATGCTGCTGGGAATCGAATGCCAGGCGAGGTCGATCCCGAGCCAACTCGTGTCGGCCGCGCGTAGCACCACATTCGGGCCGCTCTCGCTTCCGATTCGCAGGCCGCCCGGCGCGTTGGCGCCGACCACGATCGGACCCCGCAACCGGATGGTATCGCCCGGCGGGATCGTGAGCACGGGCTGTTTCGGTCCTTCGATGACGACTTTATCCATGACGGTCCAGGGCACGCCACCGCCCCACGTGAGCGAGTCGCGCAGCGTATCGAGCGTCAACCGGACTTCGTTGGAGTCGTTGCCGGCGAAGCCGCCGCCGAGTGGAAAGGTTGCCGACTCGCGCGCGCGCATCTGGGCGATGTAGCCGCGCATGTTGACGACCGATAAGTGGGTCGATCCCAGCGCAAAATGGGAGTCGTTCGATACGATCACCGCACCGCCGCGGGCGTCTCGGACGGTGACATGGTCGATGAGGAGGGTGGGGCTTTCGTTTGCCTTGAGGGGGTTCCCCAACCCGATGCATACGGCAGGGAAGCTGTCGAGGAAGTACTGCGAGCCGCAGCCGCTCAGCTCGACGTAATGCATCTCCGATGCCGTGTTGCTCCGCAACTCGAGTCGGCCCCAGGAACCCGGGGCGGCCGTGCTGTCGAGGCTGCGCATCGTGATGGGCTGCGCCGCGGTGCCGAGGGCGCGGAGCGTTCCCGGCGCCACTGCGGGGCCGAAGGTCAAGAGCGACGCCGTGTCGAACAACACGGTCGTGCCGGCTTCGATGGTGAGTGTGGCGTCGTGCGAGATGAAGAGCCGGCCGCGGACGATGTGCGGCGATTCAGCTCGGGTCCACGTTTCATCAGTTGTGACGGGAAGCGTGTGGATGGTCTGCTGCGGCCCCGACGGGTCGTCGCCACAGCCCGGCGCCGCAAGCACGATCACGACCGCAACCGCCGCCGCTACTCTCATGGGGAGTTTAAGATGGCGGTCTCCGTTTCCTGACGCGAGGGCTCCCGCGCCAAACGTCATAATCTTCTATTGCATGCCCGGCGATCAGAGAGGAGTTTCACCCATGCGGCAGATCGTGCTGGTGGGAGTCGCGGCAGCTGGCGTGATGGTGGCGCTGGCGTGCAGCGGTGATTCGGCTGGCCTGCGGCCGAGTATCGCCATGTCAGTCTCGGTTCAGCCGGATCCTGCGCTCCCTGGGGATACGCTCCGCGTCGCCGTGAACGCCGTTCCCTCAGGTGGCGCGGTCGTTGACGTCATTCGACTGAACGCGACCGGGCTCATCACCGCCGCGGACTCGATGCTCTTCTCGGGCGATGGTCCCCAGTCTCACACCTGGACCTACGCGCTCCCCTACCTGCCGCCGTCGGGCGACGTCGCCTTCACCGCGGCCGCTCAGGGTGGCGGCGTGAGCGCCGCCGATCAGGACACGGTCGCGGTCGCCGATCTCCTTCCCCCGGAGCTGACGGCGTTGGATGCGACACCGATCGTGTTGGTCCCCACCGACACGGTCACCGTGACGTATTCAGCCCGCGACAACGCAGGGCTGCGGTGGACCGTCGTCCGGATCAGCGGCGCGTTCACTGCCACCGACTCCGTCGATCATGCGTTCGCGAAGCAGGTGAGCCGGTCTGTGCGAATCCCGGTTCCCGCATCAACCACCATGGGCTCCACGTTTACGGTGAAGGTCATCGCGGTGGACCCGGCCCTGCACCGGGATAGCGCCGTGACCGCGCCGATTCAGGTGAACGACCTCGGGCTGCCATTGGTGAATGGCGTCGCGTCCGGCCCGGAGCCGGTCCTGACGTTCGTCGCGAACGACACGGTGCGACTCGCGGTGAACGCCTCGGACAACTACAAGCTGGCATGGGTGGGATATCGCATCGGCGCGCCCGCGTCGCTGCGCGATTCGGTCGCGGTCACGACCAGGAACGCGAGTCAGAGCTTCACCCTGATCCCGTCATCGGCCTGGATCGGCACGCAGACCGTGACGGCCTTCGCGCGCGACTCCGCGGGGCATCTCGTCCAGGCGTCGCTCGGCAGTGCGACCGTCGTTGCCGGCGTCCGCCGCCCGACTTTCGTCTTTCCGCTCAATGGCGGCATACCCGACCTAGTCTATGACTCCGTTCGCGACGTCGTCTACTTCTCGGAACCGAGCCTCAATCGCGTGCGGGTCTTCTCGCTCGCCACGAAGAGCTTCGCCGCACCGATCAGTCTGTTCTCCAGGCCTTGGGGACTCGACTTGACGCCCGGAGGCGACTCTCTGGTCGTGACACTGAGCCAGAGCAAGAGCCTCGCCATCGTCAATCTTCAGACCCGGCAAGTGGATACCGCGAATCTCCCGCTCAACCCGAACGGTAATCCGTCGCTTGCCTACGTGCGCGTGATGGCCAATCGCAAGGCGTTCGTGGCCACGGCCGATGGCGGAGGAGTGGTGTGGGAGCTCGATCTCGGCACGCTGAGCCGCCGCGTCCGCACGGACGCCCCCGTCACTGCGATCGTGCCGATGGCGCGAGCGGGGGACGGGTCGCGGCTCTTGATGATCCTCGACAACTCGTGTTGTCCCGAGACCGGAAATGTCTATCTGTCCGCCACGGACACCTTCGCCATCTCGGGTCCGACCGCGGACCGCTACACGCCCCGTGTGTCCGCCGACCGGAGCGGGTCGCGCTTTCTCGTCGACGAATCGCTGTTCGACGGGAGCTTGAATCTTATCCGAACGTTCACCTCCTCCACCTTCACGCTCGGCCGGTCGAGCGCGCTCTCGGCCGACGGTCTTGCAGCCTATCTGGCCATCGATTCCGGGTACTTGAGGGTGCGAACAGGCGACGGAGTCGTCGTCGACACGGTCCGGACCGGACAGACATTCTACCGGTTCATCGTGGTTTCGAGCGGAGCGTGGCTCGTGGGAGTCTCTGGGAATCCCCAACTCTCGCAGCAGTTCGTGGTCGTGGACCTTCGTTGAGGCTCCTTCGACCGCCAGCGAGTTGATCGAAATCGACCGCGAGCGGACTGATTGTCGCCGTGAGTCGACCGCGTTCGGCCGCGCGTCGATCGAATTGGGCCGCGCGTCGATCGCGTTCGGCCGCGAGCTGACCGCGTCCCGTCGAGAGTCGATCGCGTTGCGCCGCAGATCGACTGTGTACCGCCGCAGATCGACTGCGTTCCGCCGCGAGAGCACCGTGTTCCGTCGCAAGCGCACTGCGTACCGCCGAGAGCGCACTGCGTACCGCCGAGAGCGCACTGCGTACCGCCGCGAGCGCACTTCGACTGGGAATTAGACCAGCGCGTGTGGAGAAAAGAGGATCACGTCACGTAGGGAGGGCAGTCCGTGCGCTGAAAGCCTGCCCTGAGCGCAGCGAAGGGCGCCGGCTCGGCGAAGACGCGAGCCCTGAAGGGCTCATCGCGTCCTTCAGGACGCGCGCAGTGGCCGAGCCGGCCCTTTAGGGCACGACTAACTCACCGAGAACGTCTGATCTCGTCGACATCCACGAATACATCGATGACGAATGGCTTGAGAGGATGCTGGCGACCCAAGCCGAGGTACGTACGGATCACCGTAAGCGCGCCGTTCCACTCAGCGGCGCTTGTGACTGGTTGTGGTACGTCGGGCGCATTGGTGAAATACACGGACACGAGGAACGCGGGCACGTGGTGTGAGCGCAGCCAATGGAGGTAGGCGAGTCGATTGGCATACTGATAGAAAGTCCCTGACCAATCTGCAGGCGCCTTGGAGCCAAGCGAGCGTTTGACGTCGTTCAAACGACCGCGAATGCGAGTCCGGGAGTGACCCTGGGCTTTGCTCGGCGACGACACGACCTCCGGAATGTGGGCTTTCGCTTCTAAGAGGAAGCATTCGCTTGTCTCTTTGCCCACGCCCAAGGCATCCCACACCGGCCCCCGCGCTGGCCAGAATCGAGCGAGCTCGTCGCGGAGCTTTCCCAGACCCAAGGCGTCCAGTGCCTTCCCGTCGCGGTACTCACGAAAGTCGTTCGCGCGCGGCGAACGCCAGTCGATTTCTGTCGCGCGAACGTTCGGAGCAGCTTCGCGAATATGGAGCGCGAACTGATCGGCACGATTGCAAACGAGCTCCTGAATCCACTTCCGGCTGCGACGGAACTCCCTGTCGCTCGAAGCTGGACTCGGAGAATCGGATTGTTGCTTCATGACACTCACGTTGAGCGTAGACTACGGTCGTTTTGGCGCGGTCGCGAGCGGGGTGGGTTATCCGTGCGCTGAAAGCCTGCCCTGAGCGCAGCGAAGGGCGCCGGCTCGGCGAAGACGCGAGCCCTGAAGGGCTCACCCCGTCATTCAGGACGGGCGTTGTGGCCGAGCCGGCCCTTTAGGGCACGGCGAAAGGGACGTGCGTCAGTGCAACGGGCTCTCATTATTGATGTGAGAATCGACCTCTCCCGTGACGCGCCGCTTCGGAACGTTCATTCCAAGCGCATCGCGCAATGATCGCACGGAATTGAGACGCCCCTCTCCGGGACCCGTCCGTAGGATACCTGGCACCCTCATCTCTCGTAGGAACTTCGTTCCACGAACATTCTGAAGGTCCTCGTTCTGGTTCAGAGCCATTCCAATGAGCAGTGTCTCAAGAAAGGCGACATCTCTGTGTCCGTTGGTTGCGGGAGAGCAAAACCTTCCAGTCGGAGTGAGTTTGGCGATCAAATGGAGCTGCGGCTCGCCAGAGACTCGCTGGAGAGCGTAGTTGTACTGGTTGAGCTTGTGAATCGAGAAGCACTCCTGACGGAATGATTGACTCTGCGCGAGTCCGACATACCACGCACGCCTTCGAATCGAGAAAACGTAGCACCCACAAGCCTCGGGCAAGCCATCGGCTTCAGCCTGGACCGACGACCAGAACTCTCGTCGATCTCCCGCGCTCTTAGCGATTAGCACGCCGTCGCGCGGTATTGGAAATGGCCCGAAGACTCTGTAGATCATGTAAGAGGTCTCCTCGTCAATTGCCCCCTACGCAATGCAGGGCGGACTTGCGGTCTAAGGGCACTGGTAGATCGGCAACGAGGCACGACATGGCCTTCAAATCCTGACGCATCGATCTTCATCGCAGCGCCAATTCAATGTTGGAGAATATCGTCTCCGAGTAATCCCCTTTGGCGGTGACGTTTGTGGCCATCCGTCGGCGACTCAGCACTCGTACAGCAACCCGGTCGACGGCAGAGCGTTGCACGACCACCCGGACGAGCTCACCCCAGCTCCATGCGGACGTACCCTTCTTGGCCACGATCATTGCCGTGGAGTCATTGACGTCTTGATACGTATCGATGGCCAATCCAGCACCCATTACTGCGTTTCTAGTCGCACGGAGAACGGTGACGTAATCGCCGCTGAATTCGCGCACTACGCCGACGTCGAGAGGCTCTTCTCGCATCCCGCCTGCAGTCGCGCAACTCGTCGATAGAACAAGAAGGATCGCGAAGAAGCCAAACTGCGGTCTCGAGATGGCCATGATGCCTCCGAGTCGTGGTTACTATCTCCGCCACTTGGTCGACTGTGCACCCGGTGATTCTTAAGTTCCATCTTAGGATGAGATCCGAAATCGTATGGGTGCCACATTGCACACACGAGATGCAGTCGGTTAGGGCGTTTTTGCGGCACTGTAGGGCGGATTTGCTGCATCAACAAGTACCCGGTGAGCAGGCCGAGTCACATAGGAACGATTCCCACCACTTGGGCGCGCTCGTCGAGGTCAACTCGCTGGAGCTCGAGGTGTTTGAACTCTGGGCTCTGAGAAACCTGAATCAGATCATCAATATCCCTTTGGTTCGCGCGAGCACCTACGACTACCTGAGTGATGCAATCGGGGGGAATGCGGAAGAGGTGTACCGCATCAGGCCCCTCTCCTATGACTCTGTCGGCAGATGTGAGAGGAATCAGGATCCGCCATTCACGCTCATGACTCCAGTCCTCACCCTTCCTAAGGAAGAAATCCGTACCATTTAGATCGAGGAGCGTTCGTCCGCCTGGAGGCGGGGAGTACAAGACCCTTCGCAGATGATAGAATTCATCATTAGGGCCACGTCGCCTGTTGAAAAAAGAATGGTTCTCATCAAAGGCAAAGACGAAGCCTCGGTGGTTGTCCGCATAGTAGGCCCACATAGTAGGATTGTCCGGTGTCTCGGTAAGTGACAACATGCCAAACCGTGTTCCCAATTGCTCCCACATTGTGCTTCGAAGCGTTGGAGTGATGCCCTGGATCATCGTGATGAATGTCTTGATCAGAGCCGAAACGTATTGCTCGGCGCCCGGCTGAGCCAAGACACCACGCGCAAGCGCGAGTACCTGATCGCAGGAAACCCTTTCTTTCACGTGTGGAGGCTGCTTCTCGTACTCGTCAATAAGAAACTGGGTTAAGTCGATCTCCTTCCCAGCCAACTGTTCGAATACCCAGTTCTCGGGAAAGAGGGCATCGAAGAACGGGCGAAGTTCGAAGAGATCGTTTAGGGCTGAGGACTGCGTGAACCGAATCAGTCGATCCTTCAGGACGCTCAATCGTTCTGGAGGGACGTACTTGTAGAGAGTCGTGGAGACGCAGCCTTTCGTATTAACGTGGTTCCTCCATTCCTACGCAGGCTCCCCCGTGTCGACCTGATGTTACCCCACCCCCACCCCCTTCGCATACAACGGAAACTCCTCCGCCATCTCCCGCACCTGCGCCTTCACCCGCTCCACCGTCGCCTCATCGCGCTTCGTCAGCACCTCATCGATCAGCTCCGCCACCCGCTCCATCTCTTCGACGCCGAAGCCGCGCGTCGTCAGCGCCGGCGTCCCCAGGCGTATGCCGCTCGTCACAAACGGCGACTGCGGATCGCCAGGAATCGTGTTCTTGTTCACCGTGATCGCCGCCCGGTCGAGCAGCAGCTCGGCATCCTTCCCAGTGATGTTTTTCTTCCGCAGATCCACGAGCATCAGATGGCTGTCCGTCCCGCCCGAGACGATCGCATAGCCGAGCGTGATCAGCCGGTTGGCGAGCGCCTGCGCGTTGTTCACAACGTCCTTCGCGTACTGCGTGAAGTCGGGCTGCGACGCCTCAAGTAGTGCGACAGCCTTCGCCGCAATCACATGCTCGAGCGGCCCACCCTGGGTGCCAGGGAAAACCTGCTTATCAACTGCTTTCGCGTGCTCGGCTTTGCAGAGAATCATCCCGCCCCGCGGGCCGCGCAGCGTCTTATGCGTAGTCGTCGTGACGATTTGGGCATGGGGGACGGGGGACGGGTACACGCCGCCTGCCACGAGCCCCGCGAAATGCGCCATGTCCACGACCAGCACCGCCCCGACCTCGTCGGCGATCGAACGGAGCGCCGAAAAATCGACGATGCGCGCGTACGCGCTGCCACCGCCGATGATGATCCGCGGCCTCTCTTTCTTGGCAACCTCGCGCACTTCGTCGTAATCGATCCGCCCGGTCTCCTCGCGCACGTGATACGCCGTCGCCTTGAACAGCGTCCCGGAGAAATTGACCGGCGAGCCGTGCGTGAGATGGCCGCCATGCGGCAACGCCAACCCAAGCAGCGTGTCGCCGAACTTGGCGACGGCGAGATACGCCGCCATGTTCGCCTGCGCCCCCGAGTGCGGCTGCACATTCGCATGCTCGGCGCCGAACAGCTGCTTCGCCCGATCGATCGCGAGCTGCTCGACCTGATCGACCACCTCGCAGCCGCCGTAGTAACGCTTCCCCGGCAACCCCTCGGCGTACTTGTTCGTGAGCGCGGTGCCCATCGCTTCCAGAACCGCAACTGATACGAAATTCTCGGAGGCGATGAGCTCTAAACCATGCTCCTGCCGCGCCACCTCGCGGCGAATGAGCTCGGCGATTTTGGAATCCACCTCGGAGAGCGGAGCCGTTCGATCAGGCATTGCAGTCACCCGATAGCCGATAGCTGATAGCCGATAGCTTCATTTGTCGATCTTCTCCACCCTCCGCTCATGCCGGCCGCCCTCAAAATTGGTCTCCAGCCACTTATGCAGGATATTGACCCCCTGCTCTTCGCTCACAAACTGCGCCGGCAGCACCAGGACGTTCGAATTCCCATGCTCGCGCGACAGCACAGCTACCTGCTCATTCCATGCCAGCGCCGCACGCACGTGGGGAAAGCGGTTGGCAGCGTACGACATGCCCAAACCTGTACCACAAGTGAGCACTCCGCGCTGTACTTTGCCCGTGCTCACCGCACTCGCGACCGGCTGGGCATAATCGGGATAGTCGTCCGCCGGCTCGTAGCCGAGCTTCTTCAGCTCGTCGACCAGCCGATTCTTCAGGTTGAACCCGACATGATCCGCACCCACATAGATCTTCTCAGACATGGCAGTTCCCTGACACCAGACACCAGACACCAGACACCAGTCGTTCAGACAAAGTTCTGTCTCACTTTAGCTATGGCCGCTATGCGCCGTTCCGCCAGCCGGTCCGCAGCCCGATAGCTCGGCATCCGCTCCTCGGCCGCGATGTCGAACACCATGAGAATCGTGTCGTAGATCTCGCCCGCCTTGTTGCGCGCGCGCTCCATCGTCCACCCCTCGAGCTCGGCGTTGACATTCACTAACCCGCCGGCGTTGATCACGTAGTCGGGTGCGTACGTGATCCCCTTCTCTTCCAGCAGATCGCCGTGCCGCTCCTCGGCGAGCTGATTGTTCGCGCCGCCGGCGATGATGGCGACCTTGAGCTGCGGAATCGTCTCATCGTTGATGATCCCGCCCAGCGCGCACGGCGCGAAGATGTCCGCCTCGACGCTATAAATCTCCTCCGCACTGACGGGCTTGGCGCGGAAGTCGTCGACGACGGCTTTGAGCTTGGCGGCGTCGATATCCGTCGCGTACAGCTGCGCCCCTTCCTTATATAGAAGGTCGGCCAGGTAGTAGCCGACGTGGCCGCAGCCCTGGATCGCCACCGTCTTGCCCTTGAGTCCGTCGTCGCCGTAGTGGTGCTTGGCGCACGCCTTCATGCCGCGATACACGCCAAAGGCCGTGACGGGAGACGGGTCTCCCGATTTCCCGATCAGACCGGTCACATGATCCGTCTCCGCCTTGATGAACTCCATGTCGCTGACCGACGTGCCAACATCCTCGGCCGTGATGTAGCGCCCGCCGAGCGCCTTCACATGGCGGCCGTGCGCGCGGAAGATCGGCTCGCGATTGCGGATCTTGTTGTCGCCGATGATGACGCTCTTGCCGCCGCCGAGGTTCAAGCCCGCGACCGCGGCCTTGTAGGTCATGCCGCGCGCCAGCCGCAGGCAGTCGATCAGCGCGTCGCGATCGTTGGCGTAGTGCCAGAACCGCGTGCCGCCGAGCGCGGGGCCGAGCGTCGTGTCGTGAATGGCGATGATGCCGCGATAGCCGGAGGAGGGCTCGTACACGAGCGACACCTGCTCGTGCTCGTGCTCCTCGAGCAGCGCGAACAGCGCCGTCGCCTCTTCCTTCTTCGCGCTAGCGCGTGAGTGTGCGGGCGATGACGACGCGCTGGATTTCACTCGTGCCTTCATAGATCTCGGTGACCTTGGCATCCCGGAAAAGTTTCTCGACGGGGAAATCTCGCATGTATCCGTACCCGCCGAACAGCTGAATCGCCTGCGTCGTAACCCACATCGCCGTTTCGGACGCGAACAGCTTCGCCATGCTGGCGTAGAGCGTGATATCCTCGCCCGCATCTTTGCGAGCCGCCGCCCGATGCGCCAGCGCCCGCGCCGCTTCCGTGCGTGTGGCCATGTCGGCGAGCTTGAATTGCACCGCCTGGAACTCCGCGATGGGCTGCTCGAACTGCTTGCGCTCGGCGCAGTACTTGATGGAAAGTTCCAGGGCTTTACGTGCAATTCCGACTCCCTGAGCCCCTATCCCCAACCTCCCCGAATCGAGGCCTTCCATCGCGTACACGAACCCCATCCCCTCCTCGCCCAACAATTGATCGGCGGGGAGGCGGAGATCGTTCAGCGCGATGCCGGCCGTGTTCGATGCCCTGAGCCCCATCTTGTCTTCGGGCTTCGCGGCCGCGTAGCCCTTGGAGTCTGTGGGCACGATGAAGGTCGAGATCCCCTTGGCGCCGCGGCGTCTGTCCGGCTCGTCCGTCCGCACCATGATCATCATCAGATCGGCGGTGCCGGCGTTCGTAGCCCAGGCCTTCGAGCCATTGAGTACCCAATGGCGTCCGTCACGAATTGCTTGCGACCTCAGCGATGCGGCGTCAGACCCGGCTTCCGGTTCTGACAGGGCAAATCCCGCCAGCAATTCGCCGCGCGCCATCGGCTTCAGCCAACGCTCCTTCTGCTCCGGCGTGCCGTGCTTCACGAGCATCGTCGTCGGGATGGCGTTGTGGATGCCGATCGAAACGGCAAACGCGGCATCGGCGGCGGAGATCTCTTCCAACGCCATCAAGTAGGTCACGTTGTCGAGACCCATGCCGTCGTACTCTTCCGGCGTGCACATGCCCAGGAAGCCGAGCTTGCCGATCTCGTCGATCACATCGCGCGGGAAATGGCTGGTGCGATCCCACTCGGCGGCGAACGGCTCGATCTTCTCCCGCGCGAACTCGCGCGCAAGCTCGACGACCTGTTCGCGAACGTCAGTCGCGGTATGCATAAAACCCCTGGCCCGATTTCCTGCCGAGCTGTCCTTTAGCGACCATTTGCTCGAGCAGCGGCGCCGGCCGGTACTTCTGCACGTCGAGCCCCTCCTGCAGCACTTTCATGATCGCGAGGCATACGTCGAGACCGATCAAATCGGCGAGCGCCAGCGGACCGAGCGGGTGATTCATGCCGAGCTTCATCACCTGATCGACCGCCTCCGCCGTCGCGACGCCCTCGTCCACGCAGAAGATCGCCTCGTTGATCATCGGCATCAGCACGCGGTTCGAGACGAACCCAGGCGCATCGTTCACTTCCACCGGCGTTTTCCCGAGTTGCAGCACGATCTCAACCGCTCGCCCCACTGTTTCATCGGAGGTCTGCTTGCCGCGGACCACTTCGACGAGCTTCATCACGGGCACCGGGTTCATGAAATGAATCCCGACGACGTTCTCTGGATACTCGGCGTGTTTCGCGATCTCCGTGATCGAAATCGATGATGTGTTGCTGGCGAGAATCGCTGAAGGCGTGGTAATGCGTGACAGAGCGTGAAAAAGCGTGAACTTGATTTTCGGATTCTCGGTCGCGGCTTCGACGACAATCTCGGCGTCCTTCGCACCTTCGAGGGACGTCGACGTGCTAATTCGCGCGAGCAGTTCACGCCTTTCAGACGCCTTTATCACGCCTTTCGACGCCTGTCTTTCCGTATTCTTCTCGATCACCGATAAGCCGCGTTGCACCGCTTCCGTCGAGACGTCAATGAGCACAGTCTCCCAGCCGTACTGCGCGAACACGTGCGCGATGCCGTTGCCCATCGTTCCGGCACCCACGACCGCGACCTTGCTCATCCGGCCAGCCAAGTGCGCGGCTGTCTCCAGCGCGCGCCGATAACGGCCAGCGTGCCGGCGGTCAGCACGAGCGTCGTCACGATCCCGCCTTCGGGGCCGAAGGCACCGCCGTCCACCCAAGCGTGCCTGCCGGGTGTGTACTCCACGACGGGCACCTGGAACGCCCAGCCGCTGACGGGAGCGTCGAACAGAATCGCGAGGCCCGCATTCCAGCCGAAGTGCAGCCCCCAGGCGAGCGCCATGCCGCCTGCTGAGAAGAACGCGAACGAGAGCCAGACGGCCGCGAGCGCGACGTTTACAGTGCTGAAAAAGGTGGCGTTGTCGTTCCTCGCGTGCGCGAGGCCGAACAGCACGGCGAGGATCAGCATCGCCGGCAGCGCGCCGATCGCATCGGCGAGACGTCGCAGCGGATAGCCGCGAAACATCAGCTCCTCGCCCAACGCCGCGAGCACCAGGCCCAGCGCGAGCGGCAGGACGACGCGGGGCCAGAAGCTCCAGTCACCGGTGTAATGCACCGTCGCGCGATCGATGACGAACGCCAGCCCGATCGCGAGCATCGCCATGAGCGCGCCGAGCCCGATCCCGCGGAAGAGGCGCGGCATCAGGCCGCCTGCCTGCGTGTGCCACCCCATGCGGTCCCACGAATACTTGTTGAGGAGGTTGCCGACCACGATCGTCGCCACGACGAAGCCGATCACCTCGTACGCCCCGTTGCGGAACACGTACCAGGTGGGGCCACCCAACCCCGGCACCAGCGCGGAAATGCCGATCGTGACGCCGAGGCCGATCGCGGCATAGAGAAGCAGCCACGCCAGCGCGATCCCGACGCGCTTCACATCCGCAAACGAAACGCGCGCCATCAGAGGCGCGCGCGAATCGCGGGAGTGAGCCTGGTCAGGACCGGCACGAGGATCACCAGCTTCAGCACGTCTCCCAACAGGAACGGCCACGTCGCCAGTCGCGCCGCGCCGGAGATGCTGCCGGTGAGAATCGCGAGCTGAGCGAGACCACCGAGATGGATGAGCACGAGTCCGGCGAGGACTCCAACTGTCACGGGCAACCAGGGTTCACTAACCCCGGGCGCAAGCCCGGGGTTAACAGACACCCAGCTGGCCTCTGGGTTTTCCCCGCGCTTGCGCGCGGGGTCAGAAAACCAACCCGTCGCATAGGCGGCAACCGGATACGCAAGCAAATACCCACCGGTCTGACCGAACAACCGAGCGATCCCCGGCAACAACAGCGGACTCGGCGTGAACACCGGCAACCCCGCGGCACCCATCGCCAGATACAGGATCATGCTGAGCGCGCCGAGCCGGGCGCCGAGCAGGCCGCCGACGAGCAGCACGGCCATCGGCTGCAGCGTCATCGGCACGGGCGTGCCTGGGAGCGGAATCGACACCTGCGCAGCCGCCGCAACCAGCAGCGCGCCCAGGACGATGGCAACGACGCGAATCCCCGGCGTCGCACGACCAAGCACGAGTGCTCGTTCCATTAAATGATCTCCAATGACAAGGCTACTGCGTTTCCGCCGCCAAGACACAGCGTCGCCAAACCAGTGCGCTTTCCGTACTGCCGTAGTGCGTACAACAACGTCGTCAGAACGCGCGCGCCAGAAGCGCCAATGGGATGTCCCAGCGCGATCGCGCCGCCGTGCACGTTGACGCGCGACCAATCCCAGCCGAGCGCTTTGCCGTCGGCGAGCGCCTGGACCGCGAACGCCTCGTTCGCCTCGATGAGATCGTAGTCGGAGATCTTGGTCCCGGTTTTCTTCATCAGGTTCTGCACCGCGACGATCGGCGCAAAGAACAGGTCCTTTGGTTCTCCACCACCCGTCGCATAGCCGGTGATCCTCGCCATCGGCGTGACGCCCTGCGTCTTCGCAAAGGCGAGCGACGTCACGACCAATGCGCTGGCGCCGTCGTTCAGCCCCGGTGCGTTGCCGGGCGTGACGGTGCCGTCTTTTTCGAACGACGGCTTGAGCGCGGCGAGCTTCTCGAGCGACGTGTCGGCACGCGGGCTCTCATCCTTCTCGACCTTATCGACGGGAACGATCTCAGCCTTGAAGTGACACTCCTCCATCGCCTTCACCGCCCTCCGGTGACTCTCTAACGCGAACCGATCCTGCTCGGCGCGCGAGACTCCCGCTTTTTTGGCAGTGTACTCAGCGAGGGCACCCATGTGCGTGTTGGAGAACGAATCCCACAGCCCATCGCGGATCATGCCGTCGACCAGCTCGCTGTTCCCGGCCTTGATCCCGCCCCGCATGCCGTAGACATAGTGCGGCGCGTTTGACATCGACTCGAAGCCGCCCGCCACGATGCACTGTGCGTCGCCCGCCTTGATCGCCTGTGCTGCGAGCATCACCGCTTTGAGCCCGGAGCCACACACCTTGTTGATCGTCATCGCGGGGATCGTGCCGGGCAGCCCCGCATGAATCGCGGCCTGGCGCGCGGGCGCCTGCCCTTCACCGCCCTGCAGCACGTTGCCCATGATGACTTCGTCGACCACGTCGTCCGGCACCGCGGCGCGCCGCATCGCTTCGCGAATCACGAGCGCGCCCAACCGGGGGCCTGGCAGCAGCGACAAACCGCCCAGGTACCGGCCGATGGGAGTGCGGCAGGCGGACAGGATGACGGGGGTTGTAGTCTCGTTGGTCATGTCTATAGGTAGGGGCGCAGCATGCTGCGCCCCTACATCATTCCCAAATGGGTTCTCATCACAATCAAATTAATGGTGTCAGACTCCTACTGTGTACTTCCTGCTTCAGCTTCTCCACAAACTCCGTAATCGGCATGACCACCTGCTTGTTCCCTGCGCCTCGGCCCCGCACCGCGACAGACTTAGCCTCCGCCTCCCGCTGCCCCACCACCGCCATGTACGGCACCTTGTGAGTCTCGGCGTCGCGGATCTTGTAGTTCAGTGTCTCGGAGCGCTCGTCTAATGCCGAGCGAATTCCCGCCTGGCGCAGCGTGTCGTGCACCGTGCGCGCGGCGTCCATCTGGCCATCGGCGATCGGCAGGACCCGCACCTGCACTGGTGAGAGCCACAGCGGGAACGCCCCGGCGAAGTGCTCGATCAGGAAGCCGACGAAGCGCTCGAGCGTGCCGAAGATCGCGCGGTGCATCATCACCGTGCGGTGCGGCTTGTTGTCGTTGCCGGTGTACTCGAGCTTGAACCGTTCGGGCAGCTCGTAGTCGAGCTGGATCGTGGCGCCCTGCCACTCGCGCCCGATCGCGTCGCTGAATTTGATGTCGATCTTGGGACCGTAGAACGCCCCACCACCGACATCTGTCTTGTATTCCAACCCGCGGCGCTTCAACGCGCCCTCGAGCGCCTTCTCGGCCGTATCCCACATGGCATCCGTACCCAGCTTCTTGTCCGGCCGAGTGGCAAAGTCGAGCCGGTAGCTCAGCCCGAACGTCTTACCCATCACGAGCTCGACGATGTCGAGCATGTTGAAGATCTCCTCCTCGATCTGATCCTCGCGCAAGAAGATGTGCGCGTCGTCCATCGACAGGCCGCGCACGCGCAGCATGCCGTGCAGCGTCCCCGACCGCTCGTTGCGATACACATTCGCGATCTCGGCGAGGCGAATCGGAAGATCGCGATAGCTGCGCTGCTGGCTCGCGTAGATGAGGATGTGCATGGGGCAGTTCATCGGCTTGACGCGGTAGCGCACGTCGTCCGATTCGCCCTCCCCCGCCGCCATCGCCGGAAATTGATTCGCGGCGTAGAGCGGCAGGTGGCCGGAGCGCAGGAACAGCTGCTCGCGCGTCACGTTGGGCGTGTACACGAGCTGGTAGCCGCGCTGCAGGACGATGTCCTCGATGAAGCGCCGCAGCTCGAAGTTCAGGATCGCGCCGTTGGGATGCCAGAGAATCAACCCAGGCCCGACGTCCTCCTGAATCGAGTAGAGGTCGAGCTGTTTCCCGATGACGCGGTGGTCGCGCTTCCGCGCTTCCTCGAGCCGGGTGATGTATTGCTCCAGCGCTTCCTTGGTGAACCACGCCGTGCCGTAGATGCGCTGCAGCATCTGGCGCCGCTCGTCGCCGCGCCAATACGCGCCCGCGGCGTGGAGCAGCTTGAGATGCTGGATCTTGCCGGTCGAGGGGACGTGCGGTCCGCGACACAAGTCCACGAACGGGCCGTCCGTGTACACCGAGATGACCTCGTCTTCCTTGAGGTCATCGATTCGCTCGAGCTTCAGCGGATCGTCTTTGAAGCGCTTCTTTGCATCAGCGCGCGATACTTCCTCGCGCACGAACGGGTAGTCTGCCTTCAGAACCTCCACCATCTTCTTTTCGATCGCCTCGATGTCCTCGGGCGTAAACGGCCGGCCAATATCAAAGTCGTAGTAAAACCCATCCTCGATCGGCGGGCCGAAGCCGATCTGCGCCTGCGGGAAGAGCTGCCGCACGGCAGTCGCCAGCGCATGTGCCGACGAGTGGCGCAGCACGTCGAGCGCCTGCGGGTCCTTGTTCGTGAGAATCGAGACGGTGGCGCCGTCGGGCAGTGGGCGCTGTAAATCCCGGATCTCCCCATTCACGCGAATGGCCAGAGCCGCTTTCGCGAGCCCAGGCCCAACCGCCCGGGCTAGATCGGCGCCCGTCGCGCCCGCCGGCAGGGCTTTCTTGCTCCCGTCGGGCAGGACGACCTGAATCTCGGAAGGAGGCATCTAGGGAGTCGACGTCGTGTCGGCGCCGGCCGGGGCGTTGACCATCGGCGGCGTGTGTATTCCAAACCGGAAATAGAGTCCCACGGACAACAGAATCACGCCCGCGAGCATCAGCCAGCGCACGACTCGGCCGGGTGGCAGAGTCTCATCCGATGATGACGACTGGGGGACGTCTGGCGCGTTGGGCGATGTCATTGGACGATATTCTAGTAGTGGCTTCTATATTAAGGAATGGCATACGATCCGCGGCCCGTAGAACCCCGCATCTATAAGCGCTGGCTCGAGGCCGGCGCGTTTCAGCCGCGCGAGGGCGCCGAGCCGTATGTCATCGTCATTCCGCCCCCGAATGTCACCGACATCCTGCACGTCGGCCACGCCCTCAACAACGTCATTCAGGACGTGCTGATCCGCTTCGAGCGGATGCGCGGCCGCGCCGCGGAGTGGCTGCCGGGGACCGATCACGCCGGGATCGCGACGCAGAACGTGGTCGAGAAGCGTCTCGCCAAGGATGGCAAAACCCGGTTCGACCTGGGCCGCGAGCAGTTCGTCGAGGAAGTCTGGTGCTTCGTCAAGAAGACGGGCAACACGATCATCGAGCAGCTCAAGGTGATCGGCAGCTCGTGCGACTGGTCGCGGCTGCGGTTCACGCTCGACGAGGGGTACTCGCGCGCCGTGCGCGAGGTGTTCGTGCGCCTGTGGGACGAGGGGCTGATCTACCGCGGCCACCGCGTGATCCACTGGTGCCCGCACTGCCTCACCGCGCTATCAGATGAAGAGGCGGAGCACCACGAGACGCAGGGCAACCTGTATCACATCAAGTATCCGCTCGAGGACGGCTCTGGTTTCGTGGAGGTCGCGACGACCAGGCCGGAGACGATGTTCGGCGACATCGGGCTCGTGTTTAATCCGAAGGACGCACGCTACAAGAAGCTCAAGGGCAAGCGTGTGAAGATTCCGCTTTCGGGCGTCGTCATTCCGATTGCGACGGACGACGCCGTCGAGCAGGGATTCGGCACGGGGCTGCTCAAGGTGACGCCTGCGCACGATGCCAATGACTTTGATATCGCCCGGCGGGTGTGGCCTGCCAGCGAGATGCCGCTCGTTATTCAAGAGGACGGGACGCTTGGTGAGGATAGCGGATCGGCGGTTGGGCGGTTGGGCGGTTTGAAAAGCTCACCAACCGCCGAACCGCCAAACCGCCAAACCGCCCGTGTTCCACCGGATCTCATTGGTTTGGACCGCTTCGAAGCTCGAAAGAAGATCGTCAAGCAACTCGAGCGCGAAGGTCTTCTCGTAAAAACCGAACCGCATCACCATTCGGTGCGACGTTGTTATCGATGCGACACCGTCGTCGAGCCGCGCCTCTCCGACCAGTGGTTCGTGAAAATGAAGCCGCTGGCCGAGACGGTGATGCAGGGCTATGCGGCGGGCGAGTTCCACATCGTCCCGGAGCGCTGGAACGCGACGTTCGAGAACTGGATGAACAACATCCGGGACTGGAACATCTCGCGGCAGCTGTGGTGGGGACATCGCATTCCGGTGTTCACCTGCGCGAACGCGCATGTCTGGGCGGATCGCGAGGATCCGGAGAAGTGTCCCAAATGCGGCGCGGGCGTCGAACAGGATCCCGACGTGCTCGACACCTGGTTCTCGTCGTGGCTGTGGCCCTTTGCCACCTTCGGCTGGCCGGAGAAAACGCCCGACCTCGAGCGGTTCTATCCCGGTCACACCCTCGTGACCGGGCCCGACATCCTGTTCTTCTGGGTCGCCCGCATGCTCATGTCGGGCTACCACGTCATGGGCAAGAAGCCGTTCACGACGGTGTACCTGCACGGCATCGCGCGCGACACGAAGCATCGCAAGATGTCGAAGTCGCTCGGCAACGGGATCGATCCGCTCGTCGTGGTCGAGAAATTCGGCGCCGACGCGCTGCGCTGGACCTGCGTGGCCAACACCGCGCTGGGCGCGGACCTCCTCCTCGATCCCAACGACCTGGAGACGACGTTCGCGCCGGGCCGCAACTTCGCGAACAAGCTGTGGAACATCGCGCAGTTCGTCCTGGGCCAGCTGCCCAAGAGCGTGCCCGCGATCGACGCCGTCGATCGCCGCTCGCTCACCCTGGCGGACCGCTGGATCCTGTCGCGCGCCCAGGCCGTGATCCGCGAAGCGACCGCGTCGCTCGAGCAGTTCCGGCTCGACGAAGCGGCCAAGCGTTGCTTCGAGTTTGTGTGGAATGAGCTTGCCGACTGGTACGTGGAGGCGGTGAAACCCAGGCTCGACGATCCGGCAGCCAAAGCGGTGCTGGCGTACTGCTTCGACCTAGCGCTGCGCCTGCTCCACCCCATCGTCCCTTTCATTACTGAGGAGCTCTGGCAGAAGCTGCCCGGCCGCACGACGAACGAGCTGCTCGTGACGGCGCAGTGGCCGGCGCCGCGACCCGAGCTCGAGGATCCGCGGGCCGACCAGGAGTTTGCCCGCGTGAAGACCGTGATCGAGCAGGTCCGCTCAATCCGGGCGGAGTATCGCGTGTCGCCGAAAACCAAGCTGCGGCTGACGATCGTGGCGCGCGGCAACGATCGGGCCGAAACATTCGAGGGCGAGCGCGACACGATCGTGCGGCTGGCACAGCTCGAGAGCCTCGCGCTCGACGGAGTGCCGCAAGGCGTGGGAGCACACGCCGTGTTCGGCGACGGCAGTGAAGTCGTTGTGGCACTGGAGGGAATGATCGACGTACAACAGGAATGTCGCCGGTTGTCGGACGAGATCGCCCGGCTCGACGGCCAGCTCGAGAGTCTCGCCGCCCGGCTCACCAACGAGAGCTTCGTCTCCCGCGCACCACAGGACGTTGTGGCCAAGGAGCGCGAAAAGGAAAAGGCATGGCGCGATCAGCGCGACGTCCTGGCCGGCAAGCTCAAATCACTCGGCTGCTCCTAGCCGGCGGCGCCGCGGGCGCCGCGGGCGCCGCGCTGCTGCTCGCGTGCGCGAGTGTCGGCACCCCACCTGGGGGGCCGCCCGATAAGGAGCCCCCGAAAATCGTCCAGGTGAAGCCCGAATCGGGCGCCGTCGTCCCCACCTGGAAGAGCAGCGTCGTGATCCAGTACGACGACGTGATCGACGAAATGCCCGGCAGCGGGGGCGGGGGGGGCGGGGGGGGCGTGGGAGGCGCGGGAAGTATGTCGGGCCTCGCGAAGCTGATCCTGCTGTCACCGGTCCGAGGCCCGGTGAAAGTGGATTGGCACCGCAGCAGCATCTCGGTCAAACCAAAAGAAGGCTGGAAGCCCCGCGTCTACCGGCTCGAGATTCTGCCCGGCATCCTGGACCTGCGCCGCAATCGGAGCGACTCCGGCAAGACGGTCTTATTCTCGACCGGTCCCGAGATCGGGCACGCGCGGATCGGCGGGATCGCGTTGAAGTGGATCGAGCAGACGGTTCTGTTGCGCGCGCTGATCGAAGCGGTGCCGCTCCCGGACAGCGTCGGGTACTTGACCATGGCCGACTCGGGCGGCCAGTTCAACCTCACGAACCTGCAACCGGGGCGTTACATCGTGTATGCGACGGCGGATGACAACAGCGACCGGCGCCGCGGCCTGCGCGAGGCGTACGACTCCGTCGAAGTGACGCTCGATTCGACCTCCAACGTCGCGCTCTTCGCCTTCCCGCACGACACCGTTCCACCGCGTCCCCGCGCCGCGACATTCGCCGATTCCATTTCGGTGCGCGTCGAGTTCAGCCAGGCGCTCGATCCCGCCAAGTCGCTCGATACGACGCATGTGCACCTGATCGAGCTGCCCGATTCGACGCCGGTCCCGATCGCCCAGATTCTCACGCAACAGCAGTTCGATTCGCTGACCGCCGCGGCCGCGCGCGACACGACCCGACGTCCACAGATGGTGCACGACACGTCGGGCCGTCCCAACATCCACCCGGCCGTGCCGCCCGGAACCCCGGTCCCTCCTGCGGCGCCCCCCCCGCCCCCGCCCCCGCCCGCTCGGGCGGCGGCACAAGGTCGCGCGCCGGCGAAGGTCTACGTGGACTCGACACTCGTGAAGCAACTGCTCGCGCAGCGGCCGATTCCGTCTGATAAGATCGTGATCAGGCTGGGGCAGCCTCTGAAGCCCGAGACCCGCTACGTCGTGCGGATCAGCGGCGCGACGAACCTGATCGGGAAAAAGGGCGCCGGCGACATCGGCTTCACCGTGCCGAAACCTGTCGCCCGTGACACCACGCAACGCGCTCGCGGGGACACGACGTACCACCCACCACGCACACCGCCATGACCACAGACCCTCGCCGGCAATTGCCATCGATCGACACGCTCTTGGCGGCACCGGCCGTTGCACTGCTGCTTGCGGCGCATCCGCGCGCCCTCGTCGTGAAAGCGGCGCGCGCCGCGGTCGACGAGGCGCGGGTGAACGGCGGCACGGCGCCCGCCGAGGGCTGGGACGCGGCGGTTCGCGCCGCCGTCGTGCGGCTCGCCGTGCCGTCGCTCGCCCCGGTGATCAATGCGACGGGGGTCGTGCTCCACACCAACCTCGGCCGCGCGCCGCTCGCCGCCGCGGCCATCGCGGCGATTACGCGCATCGCCCAGGGCTACTCCGCGCTCGAATACGACCTCGGCAGCGGCACGCGCGGCTCACGTCACGCGATCTGCCGCGATCTGCTGGTCGAGTTGACCGGCGCGGCGGACGCGATGGTGGTGAACAACGCCGCCGGCGCGCTACTCCTTGCGCTCAGCGCGCTCGCCCGCGGCGGCGAGGCGATCGTGTCGCGCGGCGAGCTGGTCGAGATCGGCGGCTCGTTCCGGATTCCCGACATCATGGCACGCTCGGGCGCGAGAGTCGTTGAAGTTGGGACAACGAATCGAACCCATCCAAACGATTACGACAGAGCACTGACAACAGACAGCAGAGTACTACTCAAGGTCCATCGCTCGAACTTCCAGGTCACCGGCTTCACCGCCGATGTGGCCGTCGTCGAGCTGGCCGAGATGGCGCACGGTCGCGGCATCGCCTGCGTGTACGATTTGGGTAGCGGGCTGCTGATGAATCTTTCAAGGTGGGGCTTGAGCGGCGAGCCCACGGTTCCCGAGGCCGTGGCGAGCGGCGCCGATCTCGCCGTCTTCAGCGGCGACAAGCTGCTCGGCGGACCCCAGGCCGGCATTCTCGTCGGCAGCGAAGCCGCGATTGCCGCGTGTCGCGCCGATCCCATCGCACGCACGGTGCGCGCCGACAAGCTGACCCTCGCTGGACTGGAAGCAACGCTGGCTCTTTACCGCGACCACGAGACGGCGCGCAAAGAAATCCCGGTGCTCCGGATGCTCACGGAAGACCCTGAAGGCGTGAAACGGCGTGCGAATGCGTTACTGCAAGGCGTGGGAACGAGTGCCGAGCTCATCGAAGGCGACTCCGAGGTCGGTGGAGGATCATTCCCAGGCGCCAAGATGAAGACCTGGCTCGTCGGGATCAGACACCCGACACCTGACACCTATCTCGCGCAGCTGCGCTCCTTCGATCCTCCGGTTATCGCGCGCGTTGCAGGAAGTAGGGTGTTGCTGGATGCTCGCACGATCTTTCCCGAGCAAGTCGAGACGGTGATCGCGGCCGTGCGTGGTTAGCGCCGTCTTCCTCGACCGCGACGGCACCATCGTCGACGATCCGGGATTTCTGCACGAGCCCGAGAAGGTCAAGCTGCTGCCGGGCGCGGCCGAGGGGATTCGGCGGCTGAATGACGCCGGCTATCGCGCGCGGCCTCTATACGGTCGCCGACTACGAAGCGGTGCAACAGCGGCTCGGCGAATTGCTCGCCGCGCAGCGTGCGCGCATCGACGCCGCCTACTTCTGCCCGCACCACCCGCAATTCCCCGGTCCCGGCGGAGCCTCCTGCGAGTGCCGCAAACCCGGCCTCAAGCTCTTCCGGGAAGCGCAGGCGGCGTTCGACATCGACTTTACGCGGTCCTGGTGGATCGGCGACCGCCTGTCGGACGTGCAGCCGGCGCATCTACTGGGCGGCAACGCCATTCTGGTCGCGACGGGGGATGGCAATTTGCATCAGGGGCAGGCGCGGGCGCTCGGTGTGATGGTCGTCGCTGACTTGGGGGAAGCGGTTCAACACCTTCTTAAGACAGGCTAAAGCCTGCGATTTGTGTTCGAAGTCCTGATTCCACATAATAGCCCGCACCCCGCCCTACTGAAGGAGTCGCGCATGCGCGGACGCATCCTGACGTCTCTCGCCGCCCTCGCCGTTCTTGCTACACCCCTCATCTCCCAGAAGCCGACCGCGCGCACCGCCCCCGCGGCTGCGGGAATCGACATCCCGGTGGCGCGGAAAGCCGTCGTGACGATCCAGGCGCTCGACGCGAACGGCCAGCTCATGGCGAGCGGGACGGGGTTCTTCGTGAGCGAGGGGTACGTCATCACCGCGGCGCATGTGCTCGAGGATGCCGCCGGCTGCCGCATCGAAATGAGCGACGGCCAGCAGCAGCGCTGCTCGGTGGCGGCGGCGGATACTGCGAAGGACGTCGCGATGCTGATGGTATCGGGCCGTCCGGCGGTGACGCTGCGGTGGGGGACGAGCGAGAGCATGAAGGACGGGGATGATGTGACGGTGATCTCGAACCCGCTGGGCCAGCTGCCCGGCACCGTCTCGCGCGGGATCATCTCTGCGTCACGCGTGGTCAACGGCACCAAGCTGCTCCAGATCTCGGCGGCGATTTCGCACGGCTCGAGCGGCGCGCCCGTCTTGAACGCGCGCGGGCAGGTGATCGGCATCGTCCGCAGCACGATCGAAGCCGGCCAGTCGCTGAATTTCGCGACCGCCACGGACGCGATCCGTAACCTCAACAACGATCAGGTGGCGGTGGCCGAGGGCCAGGCGCTGCTCTCGTCGAAGAACATCGTCAATACGGCCGGCAGCTCGGGGCGAGCGTCGCTGGGCAGTCCGGTGAGCCTGCCGCAGATCAGCGTCGGACAGACGCTCACGGCGAGCCTGTCTGGAACGGATTCGCTGTATCCCGACACGACCTACTACAAGATGTATCAGTTCACGACCACCCCGGGCCGCGAGATTACGATCGATCTCTCCTCGAGCGATTTCGATCCGGTGGTGATCGTGCGCGGCGAAGGCCTGGCGCAGTCGATCGTCAATGACGACGGTGGTCCGGGCTGCGCCGCGCGCGTGTCGCAGGCGTTTTTGGCGCGGGGCCCTTATCGCATTCTCGTGAACACCACCGCCTCGCCGCACCGGCAGACGGGGCGCTTCACGCTCGCGATCAGCGAGGGCAGCCAGCACGTGCAGGACCGCAGCGAGAACGACTGCTCGGCGGGGGGCTCGCAGGTCGCCGGGGCGCGGTCGCCCGCGACGACGGTCCGCGTGGGCGAAACGATCAACGGCGCGCTGTCGAGCAGCGACTCGCTCTACCCCGACAACAGCTACTTCAAGTACTACCAGTTCACGGCCCCCGCGGGACGCTCGGTAACGATCGATCTGTCGTCGGACGAGTTCGATCCGGTGCTGATCGTGCGCGGCCCGGACCTCAGCTCCTCGATCATCAATGACGACGGCGGGCCCGGCTGTTACTCGCGAGTGTCGCGCACATTCCCGAGCACCGGACCCTACCGCGTACTCGTGAACACGACGAACACGCCCGAGCGGCAGACGGGTCACTTCTCACTGTCGATTACCGAGGGCACGAAGCCGGTGCAGGACGGCAGCACCGCCACAGCCGATTGCCAGAGCGCCAACACCGCCAGCAGCAGCACCTCGAGCGCCGCGACGCACGCCATCGACGTGGGCCAGACGCAACAGGGCCGCCTCAGTCGCAGCGACATCGTGCTGGACAGCGACACAACCTACGCCCAAGCGTGGACGATGCAGGGTCGCGCGGGCCAGACGATCACGATCGATCTCGAGTCGGACACGTTCGACTCGTACCTGTTCCTGCGCGGCCCCGGCATCAGCTCCGGCCGCGACTTCCAGGATGACGATTCGGGCGGCAACTGCCACGCCCGGCTCACGGCGACGTTCCCCCAGGCCGGCGAGTACGAGATCGTCGTGAACACGGCGGGGGGCGAGCACTACGTGACCGGCGCGTTCAGCCTGAGCGTCACGAGCGGATCCAAGCCCAAGTCAGTAGCGGCGTGCCGTCGTAATCAGTGACTGAACGGAAGGAACCGGTTCGTGTCGCCGTGCTCGTGTCGGGCGGCGGCACGAACCTGCAGGCCCTCCTCGACGCCCTGCACGATTCTCCCATCGCCCGCATTGCACGCGTGATCTCGAGCCGTCCCGACGCCGGCGCGCTGGAACGGGCGCGCCGGGCCGGCGTGCCCACCACGGTGCTGCGCGACGCCGGCGACCCCGCCGAGGTGCTGTCCGCCCTGGCCGGCGCGCAATTGGTGGTGCTGGCGGGCTACCTCAAACTCGTGCACGCTTCGGTCGTCGCGCGCTTTCGCGGCCGGATCATCAACATCCACCCCGCCCTCCTGCCCGACTTCGGGGGCGCGGGAATGTACGGGCGCCGGGTGCATGAGGCGGTGCTCGCGAGCGGTGCCAAAGAATCGGGCGCGACGGTACACTTCGTGGATGAAGAATTCGATCGCGGCGCAATCATCGCGCAAGAGAAGGTGCGGATCGAATCAGGAGACACTCCCGACACACTTGCGGCACGCGTCCTGGAAGCGGAACATCGGTTGCTGCCGAGAGTGGTCCTAGAACTTGCCCGGAGGATTGTGTGAATCTGCTGTTGCTCGTACTCGCACTCCAAAACCCCGAAAGTCTCAGCGTCCGCTTTGCCGGATTCACCGCCATCACCGGATACGAACAGTCGGTGACAGACTCGCTGCTCGCCCTTCTGCCCGGCAGCACCCGCGACCGCACCGGCAACGTCACCCTCACGCTCGGCCGCGGCTCGCCCAGGCGACTGGTCTACTGCACCCTGGACGAAATCGGCTACGCGGTCGGCAACATCACCGACGACGGCTACATCCAGCTGCGTCGCGTCGGGGGCGGCGCTCGGCTGTATCCCCTGTTCGATCAGCAGATCGAAGGCCACCGCGTCACGCTGTTCGGTAGACGGGGTTCGGTACCCGGAGTCGTGGCAGTCCGCTCGACGCATCTCACGCGTGGTCGACCCTCGCGAGAGGAGCCCCCGTTTACCGTGGACAACGCGTACGTCGACGTCGGCGCCGCCTCGCGCGAGGAGGTGCTCGGACTGGGCATCTCGCTCCTCACCCCGCTGTCCATCACCAAGCGGCCACATCGCTACGGCGGTCGCGCCGGATTGCTCGCCGCTCCCAACGCGGGCAGGCGTGCCGCCTGCGCCGCGCTCGCCTCCGCCGCGCTCTCGCGCCCGCGCGTCAGCGGCACTGTCGTCGTGGCGTTCACGGTGCAGAGCCTCTACGCGGATACGGCGGGTCTGAAGACAGTCGTGAACCTGCAGGGACCATTTGCCGACGCCCGGATGGTGTCGGTGCCGTCCAGGTTCGGTGAGACCACGGTGGAAACGGTGGCGTTGAAGGATGTGGATGCGCTCGTGGCCGACGTCGTGCGCTGGATTGGCGGTGGGCAATGAAAGCGGTTAGGCGGTTTGGCGGTTTAGCGGTTGGAAAAGCGGCGCTCGTTGCGGTGTTTCTAACCGCCGAACCGCCAAACCGCTTAACCGCTCAGGATACGAGCCGAGTCTCGGAAGCGCAGAGCGTCCTCAGTCAGCTCGTCGAATCCTACGGCGTATCCGGATCAGAAGCACCGGTGCGCGAAGTGGTGAAACGCCTCCTGCCGAATTGGGCACGAACCGAAACCGACACGGCGGGCAACCTCTGGGTTCGGACCGGTCAGGGCGATGGTCCGGTGGTGATCGTCGCGCACCTGGATGAGATCGGCTTCCGCATCGACACGATCAACGCCGACGGGACGCTCGGCCTGCGGAACCGCGGTGGCTTCATCCTCTCGCTCTTCGAGGCGAAGCCCGCCCTGATTCACACGGGGGGCGGCGACATCTCCGGCATCTTCCTGCCCCGCGACTCGGGGCTCACGCGCCGCACGCCTCCGCCCCTCCGGGTGAGCGTCGGCGCCACGTCCCGCGCCGGCGCCGAGTCACTCGGCGTGAAGCTGGGCCAGACGATCACGATGCCGAAGCAGTACGTGCGCCTGGCGGGCACGCGCGCGACCGGCCGCTCGTTCGACGACCGCATGGGCTGCGCCTCGCTGATTCTGGCGCTGCGCCGGCTCGACCGGACGAAGCTCAAGCACCCCGTGATCTTCCTCTTCAGCACGCGCGAAGAAATCGGGCTCGAGGGCGCCGAGGTCGCCGCGCGCCAGCTCGGCACGACGACGCGGCGCGTGCACGCCATCGACACCTTCGTCTCGGCCGATTCGCCGCTCGAGCTGCAGAATTTCGCCGTGGCGAAGATCGGCGCCGGCGCCGTGGCCCGGGCGCTCGACAATTCGTCCATCACGCCGCCCGCCTACGTGGACTCGCTCGCCGAGCTCGCGCGCGCCCGCGGTGTCGCCCTGCAGATCGGCACGACCAACGGCGGCAACGACGGCTCGACGTTTGTGCCATATGGGGTCGTAGATGTCCCACTGGGGTGGCCGCTTCGATACTCGCACTCGCCCGCGGAGGTGGTCGATCTGAAAGACCTGATCAGCTTGGCTGACTTGGTACGTGCAGTGGCAGAGGATTGGTGAGCCCGATACCGGGCGGTCGTTTTTTGACCGCCGCAGTTGTAGTTTGACCGCCCTATGAGGGCACTGCTATCAGTCTCCGACAAACGCGGCATTGTCCAGTTCGCCAGAGAGTTGGTAGCCCTCAAGTGGGAAATCGTCTCCACCGGCGGCACGGCGGAGGCTCTAAGGCGTGAACAGGTCCCGGTAACTGGCATTGAGGACGTTACGGGCTTCCCGGAGATGATGGACGGTCGCGTGAAGACGCTGCACCCCAAGGTGCACGGCGCGTTACTGGGGAGGCGGGACAATCAGCACGACATGGCGGCGATGCAGCAGCACGGCATCACGCCGATCGATCTCGTCGCGGTGAACCTCTATCCCTTCCGCGAGACCGTGGCGAAGCGCGAGACCACCTTTGCGCAAGCGATCGAGCAGATCGACATCGGCGGTCCGTCGATGCTCCGCTCGGCGGCCAAAAACCATCAATCAGTGATTGTAGTCGTCGATCCTGACGATTATCCCATCGTCATTTCGGCGTTGAAGGACGGCAGTCTGACCCCGGGCGGAAGCCCGGGGAGCGCGGACCTCAAACGGATGCTCGCCACCAAGGTTTTCGCCCACACCGCGGCGTACGACGCCGCGATCCTGGGCTACCTGTCGCGCTCTGAGGAGTCGTTGCCGCCCAGGCTGAGCGTGGGTCTGCAGCGGCAGCAGGCGCTGCGCTACGGAGAGAATCCGCATCAGCGCGCCGCGCTCTACGTAACCGATGAGCCCGGGCTGCGCGACATGCATCAGCTGCATGGCAAGGAGCTGTCGTTCAACAACCTGCTCGACGTCGACGCCGCCGTCATGGCCGTAGCCCCGTGGCACGGCCGAGACTCCCGCGCGGCCTGCGTCATCATCAAGCACACGACGCCCTGCGGCATCGCGCTCGGCCGCAATGCTGCCGACGCCTTCACCCGCGCGCTGGCGACCGACCGGACGTCGGCCTTCGGGTCGGCGGTCGCTTTCAACACCGTCGTGGACCAGGCCGCCGCCGAGGCGATGCGCGAGCTGTTCGTCGAGGTCGTGGTTGCGCCCCGCGTGGACGCCGCGGCGCTTGCGGTGTTCAAGGAAAAGAAAAACCTGCGCGTCGTCGAGCTGCCGATGGCGACCGACGAGCCGACGCTCGACTACAAGCGCGTCCGCGGCGGATTCCTGGTGCAGGACCGGTTCCGCTGCAGCGCCGTGGTGGACGAATCCAAGTGGCGGGTCGCCACGATTCAGCGACCTACCGATGCGCAATGGAACGACTTGCGATTCGCCTGGGTGGCGGTGGGGTCTATCAAATCGAACGCCATCATTCTGGTAAAGGACGAAGCGGCGATCGGGATCGGTGCCGGCCAGATGAGCCGGGTGGATTCGTCATTCCTGGCCGTTCACAAGGCGCGGCAGCAGGGTCACGACCCCCGCGAGGCCGTGCTCGCCAGCGACGCCTTCTTCCCCTTCCCGGACGGTGTGGAGGAAGCGGCGGCGGCTGGGGTGAGCGCCATCATTCAGCCGGGCGGATCGGTCAAAGACGCCGAGGTCATTGCGGCGGCGGATCAACACGATCTGGCCATGATCCTGACCGGTATGCGGCAGTTCCGACACTAGATTATTGGGCCTATGACGACGACCTATCCGCCTCGCGCGACTCCGACTGGCCGCACGCCTCAACACGCAGTTAGCACGCCTTTACACGCCGTCACGCCTCCATATCTGATGGCGGCTTGCGTCTCGCTCGGCGCGCTGATTCTCTACGTCCTCACGCTCGCACCGACGACGCAGTTCTGGGATACGTCGGAATACATCACGGCGGCGTACACGCTGGGCATCCCGCACCCGCCGGGCAATCCGCTGTTCGTCCTCATGGCGCACGTGTTCGGCTTGCTGCCGCTTGCCCGCGCCTACGCGGAGCGGATCAATCTGTTCGCCGCCGTCACCAGCGCGATCTCGGCGGGTTGCTGGTTCCTCATCGCCGAGCGCTGGCTCCGCTCGTTCGTGCCGGTGCTGTGGCCGCGGCGCATCACGGCGCTGGCCGGCGCCATCGTCTCCGCCACTGCCTTCACGGTGTGGAATCAGTCCGTCGTCAACGAAAAGGTCTACACGCTCAGCCTGCTCTCCATCGCGCTGATCCTGTGGCTCATCGTGCGCTGGGACGACCAGCCGGCCGGCGAGGCGCACGATCACCACCTGCTGCTGATCGTCTATCTGCTCGCCCTGACCGCGACGAACCACATGATGGGCGTGCTCGTCGGGCCGGTGGTGCTCATCCTGCTCTATCCGCCGCTCAAGAAGCAGCGGCCCGCGTCCGATGCCGAGCGCAGCCTCGAGTGGTCGCAGTTCCTGGTGGTCACCAGCGTGTGGGTGCTGCTCCTGACGCTCGGGCTCGAAAGCTGGGAGCCGATCGCCGTCGCGGGCGTGTTGTTCCTCGCCGCGCTGGTGTACGCGATCTCGGCCGGCAACGCCTCGTTCGCGGTCGCGGCGCTGCTCGTCGCGGTCGTGGGGCTGTCGGTCTACACCTATCTCCCGATTCGCGCCGGCTTCCATCCGCCGATCAACGAAGGGGAGCCGACCACCTGGCGCGCGATGTGGGACGTCATTTTCCGCGTGCAGTACGGCAAGCCGTCGATCTTCGACAATCCCACGCAGCCGCCCGGCAGCGGAAACACGGGTCACACGGCTGCCCTGTATTGGGCGCAGATCGTCAACTACGCGCAGTATTTCGGCTGGCAGTTCGCGCATGACTGGTCGGATCGGGTGCAGCGCGTCATCGCGGTCGTGTTCGCGTTCGTCGGCGGGATCGGCGCGATGCGCCACTGGCGCGCCGACAAACGCACCGCCCTCGCCATGACGGTGCTCGTGTTCACGTTCACGCTCGCGCTCGTCTTCTATCTGAACTTCAAGTACGGCTTCTCGCGGCATTCCGAGCAGCCGCTCGCCGCGCACGAGGTGCGCCAGCGCGACTACTTCTTCATGGTCTCGTTCGCGATTTGGGGCATCTGGGTGGCGATGGGACTCGCCGCCATGTTGGAAGGAGTGGGAGACTGGTTCCGGGAGCGCCAGCCGGACGCGACGCGCCGCTGGCTGTACGGCACTCCGCTCCTGGCGTTGGCCCTGATTCCCCTCGTCGGCAACCGGCTCACCGCCTCCCGCAAGGGCGAGTCGCTGGCGCGCGACTTTGCCTCCGACGTGCTGCAATCGGTGGAGCCCTACGGCGTGCTCGTCACCGCGGGCGACAACGACACCTTCCCGCTGTGGTACGCCCAGGAGGTCGAAGGCATCCGCCAGGACGTCACGGTTCTCAACCTCTCGCTGGCGAACACCGACTGGTACATCCGGCAGCTGCAGGCGCGGCCGGTCACGCCGTTCGACTCGCTGAACGCGCCGGCGCTCTATCGCGGCAAACAGTGGCCGATGCCGACCAACCGGCTGATGACGCTCACCGACGCGCAGCTCGCCGCGCTGGAGCAGTTCTACATCCTCGAGGACAAGCGCACCGCGCGCCTTGGCTCGGGCGCCGACACGATCCGCGTCACCATCGATCCGCAGATGCTCGGCCGTCCCTATCTCGAGCGCGCCGACGTCATCGTGCTGCAGGTCATCCGGGATCAGCTCGGCAAGCGGCCGATCTATTTCTCACGCACGGTGGGGCTGTACGCCGATCAGTTCGGGTTTACGTCGCATCTCGAGGGCCATGGATTCGCGCGGGTGCTGCGCCCGAAAGAGCTGGTGCAGTCGGACAGCATCCAGGGCGTGCAGTCGCTGGGCTACGTCAACGTGCCGCGCACCACGCAGCTCTTGTTCGACGTGTATCACATCGACGCCGCCGCGCGGGAGCGGCCGCGCGGCTGGGTGGACGAGCCGTCGAAGGGAATCCTCGATCTGTACGGCCTGACGTTCTACACGATGGCCGAAGTGATCCAGAAGAAGGACGCGGCACTTGCGGCGCGCGCGCAGGAAATCGCGCAGAAAGTGTTCCGCAACACCCGGATGACGCTCCAGCCGCTGCCGGAGCGCCCCGTCCGCTAGAGCACCTAGTGCTTGGTCGAATCCTTGGCCGGTGAGGCGGGCGACGCTGCTCCGCCCTGCGCCGGCCGATTCGTTGCCGCCGTGGACTCCTGCCCGGTCGGCGCACCACGATGGCGCTCCACTACGCGAGCCATAACCGGCGCGTTGGGGAACAGCCGCTCCAGACCGCCGACGACGACCTGATCGCCGGCTTCGACGCCACTCTGGACTTCCGCCCATCCCGCCGTGCGGACACCGACCGTCACCTGCCGCTGCGTGGCTTTGGCGTCCTTCACCACCCACACGAAGGTCGCGCCCTGCATCGGGAGCAGCGCGTCCTCGGGCACGACGACGGCGTTGGGCCGAATATTGGTCGCGAGCCGCGCCTCGATGAACATCCCCGCCTGCAGCTGGTGCTCGCTGTTCGGCACGCGCGCCTTGATGAGAATCGTGCGGCCCGGCAGCGAGACCACGGGGTCTACGAATACGACCTCGCCCGAGAAGTTTTTCCCCGGCAGCGCGGCGACCTGGAAACTCACGAGCTGCCCCCGGTGCAGCCGTTCGGCGTACCGCTCCGGTACGTCGAAGGACGCGTACTGCGGATTGACCGATTGCAGCGTGATCAGCGGCGTCTGCGGCGACACGTACGTCCCGATGCTCACGAGCCGCCGGCCGATGGCGCCGCCGAACGGCGCGCGCACGACGGTGCGGTCGAGTCGGGTCTTCAGAAGGTCGTAGTTGGCGTCGGCGCCGCGCGACTTGGCTTCGGACTGCTCGAGATCTGACGTCGAGGACGCATTTTGCGCGATCAGCTGCTTGGTGCGCTCCAGCGCCTGGCGCGCGAGCTGCCGCTCCGCCTCGGCCTGGGCGACCTGCGCCTTCAGCTCGGCGTCATCCACCTTGAAGAGGGCCGTCCCGTCGCCGACCTGCTGGCCTTCCCGCACCAGGATGTCGGTGATGCGTCCCGAGACCTCGGGCCGCAGCTCGATCGACTGGATGGCTTCGATCTGGCCGGTGGCCGCGATCGCGTCGACGACGGTGTCGCGGATGGCCGCAGCGACCTCCACGGGCATGGCGAAACCACCGCCACCCGGTCCGCCACCTGCTGCGGAGTTGGCCTTTTTGCACGCGGCTGGGGCCGCGAGCAGGAGCAGAACAGCAAGAGCGCGGTACGACATCACGGGGTTCCCTTATCGGTAAAGAGTCGTTTGCCGAGGATGCTTTCGAGGCCGGCGAGCGCGAGCCGCGTGCCGTAGCGGGCCTGCACGAGATCCGCTTCGGCCTGCGACAGGTTCACTTCGGCATCGAGCAGATCGAGGATCGTCGTCGCGCCGCTCGAGTAGCGCGTTTGTTGCACGCGGAAGCTTTCGCGCGCGACGGCCACCGCTTCCTTGGCGAGCCCGCCGGTGGCCCTCGCCGTCACGTAGGCGTCGTACGCCGCGCTCACGTCGTGCTGTATGGCGTGATCCAGATCCTCCCGCCGCGCGCGGGCCACATCCTTGTTCACCCGTGCGCGTGAAAGCGCCAGCTCCCGTTGCCCATTGTTCCACAGGGGGAGCGAAATCGCGAGCGTGAAACTCGTCGGTTTGAACAGCTTGGGGAAGAACGTCGTGTCGTACGTGAACGCGTTAAAACTCAGCGACGCGTGCGGCAGATAGTTGCCTAACTCGGACCGATAGGAGGCGCTGGCAGCGCGCTCGTTCGCCGCCGCCACGCGATACTCAGGTCCCTGGCTGGCGGCGCCGGAAATTGCGTCGGCCAGGCTGAGTGGGAGCTCGGGAGCGGCAGCCGTGTCGAGTGGAGCCGCGTCGATTGGTCCGTCGGCCCCGACGCGGCGACCCAGCTCGAGACGCGCCACGCGCAGAGCCGATTCCTGCTGGAGTTGTCCTACCTGCGCGCGGTTGAGCTCGAGCCGAAGGTTCAGCGAATCGGTCGAAACCGCAGCGCCAGAGACGACGCGGGCCCGGGCAACAGCGAGCTGCTCGCGAGCGCGGCGGAGTCGATCGCGCGTCACACGATTGAGCTCGCTGTTCGCGAGGACGGCGTAGTAGTCCGATTCGGTGAGGAGCGCCGTCGCGAACCGCTGCCGCAGCTCATTCGCGTGCGCCCCTGCCAGCTCGGCACCGGACCGGGACAGCTCGGCCAGCTTCTGGCCGCCGGTAAACAAGTCGTACCGTGCGCTCAGTGTCCCGGTCCACGGTGTCTTCGCCAAGAAGAAGGTGTCACCGGCAAAGACAAAGCTGAGTCCATTCGCACGCGTAGCTTGCAGGCCCAGGGTCACTGCCGGCAACACGAACACGGCAAACGCATTGCGGCGCGCCCACACCGCGTTATCCACCTGGCCGAGCGCCGCGACGTAATTCGGGTCGAGCCGCGCGGCGCGCTGCAACGCTTCGACGAGCGTGACCTGCGGCAGTGAATCCGTCGCTTGCGGCGACACCGCGCCCTGCAGGGCGAGTAGCAACGCCAGCATCAGTCGCCCTCCGCGGCTTTGGGCAGTGGAACCACGACCTCACGGCGCGTTCGCGCGCGCTCGAGCAACGAGGCGAGCACGACGTACGCGACGGGCACCACGAACAACGTGAGTGCCGTAGAGAAGAACACGCCGCCGACGATCGCGTAGCCCAGCGGCTTACGGGAATCGGATCCCGCGCCCACTCCGATCGCGACCGGCAACGCACCCATGATCGTCGCGACCGACGTCATCAGAATCGGCCGGAACCGGATGCGCCCGGCCTCGAGAACGGCGGCAACCGTATCGAGGCCCTTCTCGCGCAGCTGGTTTGTGTACTCGACCAGCAGAATCGAGTTTTTGCTGACCAGTCCGATCAGCAGAATCATCCCGATCTGACTGTACAGGTTCATCGTCGCACCTGAGAAGTTCAGGAGCCGCCCGATAAAGGTGGGCGTGAGCACGGCCACCACCTTGAGCGTCGCGAGCGCACCCGTGACGGCGAGCGGCACCGCCAGGAGCACTGTCAAGGGGTGTACCAGCGATTCGAACTGTGAGGCGAGCACCATGAACACCACGATCAGCGCGATCACAAACGCAAAGTAGATGGCGCTGCCGCTCTCCTTGTACTCGCGCGATTCTCCGGCGAGCGCCGTGGTGGTCCCGGGCGGCAGGACTTGCCGCGCGACCGCATCGATCGAATCGAGCGCCTCGCCTTGGGCGAGCCCCGGCATCAGCGACGCCGACAGCGTAAACGACGGGATGCGGTTGAAGTGGTTGATCTGCCGCGCGCCAACCCCTTCCTGCACGTTCGCCAACGCATCGAGCTGGACCAGCTGCCCGCCCTTGCCCCGCAGATAAATCCCGCGCATGTCGCTCGGCGTGGCGCGATCCTTGGGATCGAGCTGCGCCATCACGTAGTACAGTTTGTCGTTCCGCGTGAACGTGCTGACGCGGCGGCCGCCGAGGAACGTCTGCAGGGCGCTCGCGACGTCGCGGACGGAGACGCCCAAATCCTCGGCCCGGTCCCGGTCGAATGTCACCCGCAGCTCCGGCTTGTTCACGAACAGGTCGGTCTGGACGTTCGCGAGTCCCTTGATCTGTGAGACGCGACCGACGAACGGCCCCATGATGTCGGTGAGTTTCGCGAAATCGGGACTCTGTACGACGTACTGAATCGGCTGCGCGAAGCCGATCGCCCCGGGTGCGTACGGAAATGCCAGGACTCCCGAGATCCCCATGAGCTGCGGAAACAGCCCGCCGATCGTCTGCTTCACGCTCGCGCGCTTGCCCCAATCCTCCATGATGACGCCGATGAACGCGCTGTTCACGCCACCTGCGAATCCCCCGACGATTGTGAAGTACCCTCGCACGCCGGGCGTGTGGCCGACGATCTGTTCCACCTGTCGGACGTAGCCGTCGGTGTACGGCAGCGACGCGCCTTCCGGTCCGCGAACCACGACCAGGAAGAAGCCGCGATCGTCTTCCGGGATCAGCTCGTTCTGCAGTCGCGTGGGCGGGAAAATCAAGAACGCAAAGACTGAGACGGCGACGACGGCTATCGTACCGACCAGAACGGCACCGCGGTTATCGACGGCGCGCCGCAGCAGCTGCGCATACCGCTCGGCCAGCGCATTGAAGCCGCGCTCGAACAGCTGAAAGGCCGTGCCGTGCTGGTCCTGCATCTGGAGGATCTTGGCGCAGAGCATCGGGGTGAGCGTCAGCGCGACGAAGCCCGAGATCACCACCGCACCCGCGACGGCGATGCCGAACTCGCTCAGCAACCGGCCCGCGGTGCCCGTCAGGAACGCGAGCGGCGAAAACACCGCCACCAGCGCGATCGTGGTCGCGATGACCGCGAACCCGATTTCGTTCGTCCCGCGCACCGCCGCTTCCTCCGGCTGTTCGTGCAGCTCCTCCTGATGCCGGAAGGCGTTCTCGAGCACGATGATCGCGTCGTCCACCACGATGCCGATCGCGATCGTCAGCGCGAGCAGCGTAAAGTTGTTGATCGAGAAGCCGAGAAAATACATGATGGCGAATGTCGCGATGATCGACGCGGGGATCGCGAGTCCCGGGATGATCGTCGCGCGCACGTTGCGCAGGAATACGAAGATGATCAGCACGACCAGGATGGCGGCGATGAGCAGCGTGAGCCGCGCGTCGTCGATCGAGTGCGTGACGAACACCGACCCGTCGAACGCACTCTCGAGTTTGACCCCGAGCGGCAGCGTCTGCTGGATCGCGGGGAGCTCTGCGCGAATGCTGCGCGCGACATTGAGCAGGTTGGCCTTGGACTGGCGCACCACGCCGATAGCGACCGAGGGCGTGCCCCTCCACCGGAAGATCGAGCGATCGTCCTCGGGACCGAGCTCCACGCGCGCGACGTCCTTGAGCTTGATGAGCTGGGTACCCTGGCTCGCCACGACCATTTCGCCGAATTCCTGCGGCGTTTTCAGCTCGCCGAGCGAGCGCACGGAGAACTCGCGCCGGGTGGATTCGATCCGGCCGGCCGGAATTTCGACGCTGCGCGAGACAATCGCGTTTTCGACGTCCTGCACCGTCAGGCCGCGCGCCGACAACGCCTGCGGCTCCACCCACACGCGCATCGAGTAGCGGCGCTCACCGAAGATCTGGGCGCTGCCGACGCCCGGCAGGCTCTGGAGCCGTGCCTTCACCAGCCGGTCGGCCACGTCGGAGAGCTGCATCAGATCGTAGTTGTCGCTCGAGAGCGCCAGCCAGAAGAATGGCTGCGCATCGGCCGACTGCTTCGCGATCACGGGCTCGAGCACGTCCACCGGCAGGCGCCCGCGCACGCGCGACACCTTGTCGCGCACGTCCTGCGCCGCGACGTCGACCGGCCGGTCGAGGGTGAACTCGAGCGTGATGTTGCTCGTCTGCTCCGCCGACGAACTGCTCAGCGTGCGGATGCCCTGAATCGTGGAGAGCTCTTCCTCCAGCACGTCGGTGACTGCCGTCTCCACCACTTGCGCGTTGGCGCCGGGGAGCACGGTCGTGACCGAGATGACCGGAGGATCGATGTCGGGCAGCTCGCGCACCGAGAGCCGCGTGTAACCGATGATTCCGAAGAGCACGAGCGCCACCGACAGCATGCTGGCGAGGACCGGGCGTCGTATGGCGGTTTCCGAGAGTTTCATACGCGACAGTTTTCCCAGGAAAGTGAGCGGGCCGGACAGTCCTGAACGTAACGGGACCTGTCACGTGCTGGTTCCACGGTGCTGCTGCTAGTACGTCGAAAGAGAACTCGGGAAATCGACATCGGCCGGTCCTGTTCTTGTTCGAACTCGGGACCGAAGATATACCGAAGTTCAAAAACCCCGCAAGGGCCGCCCGAAACGTCATAGTCTCACTGTGGTACGCGCGGCGGACGCGGTAGGTTAAAGCGACTGGGAGGGCTGGCCGAATGGCTAAGGCACCGGTCTTGAAAACCGGCGGGCGCAAGCCCTTACAGGTTCGAATCCTGTGCCCTCCGTCGACTCGCCTGGGGGAGGTCGTATGCATGTCGTCGTCGCGATCGTATTTGCTTTTAGTGCCTCGGTCCAAACGCCCTACGACACGGTATTCGATCAATTAAAAGGCCTCGCGCCGCTGCCGAACGCAGTCGCGCCCGTCCACGGATTAATCCTCCGTCGCGATGTCATGGAGCTGCGGCTCGACGACGGCGTGGCATACCGGCTGACGCCCGTCGCGGGCCGCACCACCGCCATCGCATGGGTCGGATCGGGATCGCTGTCGTTCGTTCCCCCGCTGCTCATCGAGCAGTTCAATCTCAAGCGCGTCCTCGGGGACTCGACGATCAACGGACCGATCACCGCGGTCGTGCTCTTCTTCGCGGACTCGACCGAGACCGAGCTCGCGCGGTCGCTGAAGTTCGGCTTCCCGCCCCCGGAAGCCGCCGGCACCGATCCTTCGGGCGCGATCGGGTCGGCGCTCGACTACATCGTGGACGGTCGCAGCCGCAGTGCGGACGGGAGCCTGATGACCGCACTGCTCAATCGCACGACGACTGGATTCTTCGCCGCGTACGTTCAGCGGAAACGCGGCGAGAGCGTCATGATCCAGGTCGATCCCATGGCCACCGAAGAGGTCGTCCTCTACCGCCGCGGGAAGATGGTGGGCCAGCGCACCGAGACCGTCTGTCAATTCGAGCGGGCCCAAGACCTGATGAGCGGCGTTTCGATCGCGAATGAGCAGCCCGAGCCGCTGGCGGTCGCGGGCTACAACATCGATGCGACGATCACCAGCAGTTACAAATTCTCCGCCCGCACGACGATCAAGCTCGTGGGTCGCTTCGAGCCGCAGCTGTGGGTGCCCCTCTATCTCTACGACGAGCTCGACGTCGATTCCGTCCTCACCGAGAGCGGCACGCCGCTGACGTACTTCCGCAAGGATCATTTTGGCGGGCTCTGGATCCGCCTGGCCGAACCGATCGCCGCGGGCAAGACGCAGGCGATCCGGGTCGTCTACCATGGCGGCCTGATCGGTTTCGGATCCGCCCTGCCAGCGATGTACGATGAGTCGATGGGTAACTACCGGAGCGCGCTCGACGCCTGGGCGTTCATCAAGGATACGGAGACGTGGTACCCGCGCTATCGCGGCGACGAAGTCTTCGACGTCAACCTCACGTTCCACACGCCGAAGGATTTGCGCTTCTCGAGCATCGGGCGCCTGGTGCAAGCGGATACGCAGGGCAACACCGTGGTCTCGAAGTGGGTGAGCGAACTGCCCACAAACCAGGTGTCGTTCAACATCGGGAGCTTCGACGAGGTCGCGATCAACGATCGGCGCATTCCGCCGGTCACCATCCAGCTCAATACCGAAGCCCACGGCTTGATCCGCCGTTACATCCCCACACGGCGCAGCGCTCCCGCCGACGTAGGGGCGGACGTGGCGAACAGTCTCGCCTTCTTCACGAGCGCCTTCGGAGCACCGCTGTTCCAGCACTACTACGCGACGGAAATCCCGTACTTCCACGGGCAGGCATTCCCCGGAATGATTCACCTGTCGTTCGCAACGTTCCTGGGCATCGCCGCAGAAGGCGAAGACGAGAGCTTCCGCGCGCATGAGATGGCGCACCAGTGGTGGGGCATCGGCGTCGAGCCCGCGAGCTATCGCGATGCGTGGCTGTCGGAAGGCTTCGCAGAATTTGCCGGGATGTGGTATATGCAGCTCATCCTCAACGACAACGACAAGTACTTCAAGATGCTGCGCCGATCGCGCGACGAGATCCGCCGCGAGCGGGCCAAGGCGGTCCCGATCGGTCTCGGCTATCGCGCGATGGAGAGCTGGCGCGGCAACTACGCCCTCACAACGTATCAGAAGGGCGCCTGGGTGCTGCACATGCTGCGGAACATGATGCTCGACACACGCACCATGAGCGAGGACCGGTTCAAGGCGATGATGCGCAACTTCTACGAGACGTATCGCGGCAAGCGAGCCACGACCCTCGATTTCCAGCGCGTCGTCGAGCAGCACGTGGGCCGTCCGATGGACTGGTTCTTCGATGAATGGGTCTACGGCACCGCCGTGCCGACCTACACCTTCGCCTGGAAAGTCGACCCGCCGGAGGGTGGGAAGTACACGGCCCACCTCCGCGTCAAGCAGACCGACGTGCCGGACGGATTCGCCATGTTCGTGCCGCTGCGGATCAAGTTCGCGGAAGGGGAAGCGCTGGTACGCCTGCTGGTCAGAGGACCGGTCACGGAGCAGGCCATCACGCTGCCTGCCGAGGCGACAGCGATGGAACTGAGTCCCTTCGAATCAGTACTCGCCGTCGTGAAAACCGAGGGCTGGTAGGCATGACGGACGCACCGCGCGAGATGACGTTTCTGCTGGCCGGCGTCGAGCGGCGGGCGCTGCGGTTTCTCGCCGAGCGCGTGCCGCGCGTGCTCCGATCCAACCACCTGACCGTGCTCGGCACGCTCGGCGCGGTGGGTGCCGGGACCGCCTACGCGCTCACGACATACGACCCCGCCTGGCTCTGGGTGGCGAGCCTGATGCTCGGCGTAAACTGGGTCGGCGACAGCCTCGACGGCACGCTCGCGCGCGTGCGCGGCACCCAGCGTCCCAAGTACGGCTACTATGTCGATCACGTAGTGGACGCGTTCTCGACCGCCGTCATCGGTCTCGGGATCGGGTTGTCGCCATACGTGAACCTCGGCCTGGCGCTCGGACTCGTGGTCGTGTATCTCGCGCTCTCGATCAACGTGTATCTCGAGTCGACCGTGTTCGGCGTCTTCAAGATCTCCTACGGTCGCATCGGGCCGACCGAAGTCCGCTTGCTGCTCGTGATGCTGAACACCATGCTCGCCCTCGCGGCGCTGTGGCAGATCAAAGGCCCCTTTCCCGTCGGCGTCGTCGCCAACTGGACGTTGGCGGTCCTGCTGACCGGGATGGTGGCCCTATTCGTCGGGCGATTCGCCCGGAACCTGTACCGGCTCGCAAAGCTCGAGCCTCAACGATTCAGGTGGTGGGAAGAAAGGCCGTAACATGCGCATCTCTCCCGTTCTCGTCGTCGCAGCGTTGGCGGTTCCGACCGCACTCCCGGCCCAAAGCGTCCGCGGGCAATTGACCGACAGCATCACCAAGTCACCGCTCGCCGGTGCGTTCCTCACCCTCGTGGATGAGCGCGGCGTCGAGAAGGCCCGGTCGATCACGAACAATGCAGGTGAATTCCTCTTGACCGCGCCCGCGGCCGGCGCATACCGGCTGCGCTCCAAGCGCATCGGGTTTCGGCCGTACGTCTCCACGCCGCTCACGCTGACGGCCGGGGGAACCATCTCCTACAGTGCGGCGATCGACCCGATCCCTGTCGCGTTAGCCCAGATCGTCGTGCAGGGGGAGCGGCAATGTGATGTGGAAGCGGGGGCCTCCGTCGCCGCGGTGTGGGAGGAGGTCCACGAAGCGCTGGCAGCCGTGTCGTGGACGTCGCGAGACCCGGCCTACTGGTACGCCATCACCCGCTTCGCGCGTGAGACGAGCCCGGGAGGACGCCCCCGCGGGCCGGACTCCACGTGGCGCGACGATGGCTACCGCCCGATCCCGATCAAGAGCGTGCCTCCCCAGCAGCTCGAGCGGGAAGGTTTCGTCGTTGTCGACCAGGAGGGCTGGACGTATCACGGACCCGACGCGGACGAATTGATCAGCGACGCGTTCCTGCGCACGCATTGCTTCGAAACAAAACCCGGTCGCGGAGAAACAGAGGGGCTCATCGGCCTCGCGTTTACACCGGCCCGCGACCGCACGCTCCCGGACATCACCGGCACGCTCTGGATCGACCGGGGGACGGCGATGCTGCATCACCTCGACTTCACGTACGTGCGGCTGCCTCAGGAATTGGTCGCTCCTCGCGCCGGTGGTCGCATCGAATTCATGCGGGTGCCGTCCGGCGCCTGGATTGTGCGCGATTGGGTAATCCGGATGCCCGTGGCGCAGACGAAGCAACGGCCGATGGCGATGGGCACAGAGTTGGCAGTCGTAGAATTCCAGGAAACCGGCGGCAACGTGCTGGAGATCAAGACGCGGAGCGGGATCATCGTCTATCGCTCCGAGTCGGCCTCGGCAGCCCTCGCGGCCACGCCGGCAAGTGGACCCTTACCGGCTCCCGCGACCATTTCTTTGGCCCCCGCCCCCGCCTCGGCGCCTGCTTTCGCCCCGGCCGCCACGGTTCCCGCTCCTGATGCCACGCCCGCGCGTGCGGTTAGTCGCGCGCGTAACCGCAACTCCAACGTGATCGAGGGGGCGGAGATCGAGGCGTCGACAACGATCGATGCGTACGCGTTGGTTCAGGAAGCCCGGCCCACATGGCTCCACTCGCGCGGCATCATCAGCATCCGCGATCCGGACGCCGGCGTCCTACAGGTCTACCTCAACGGCAACCAGTTCGGCGATGTGAGCAAGTTGCGCGAGATTCAGCGCGGCGAAATCCGCGAGCTGCGCTTTCTCGGCGCCGCCGACGCGCAGATGCGGTACGGAGTTGGCCACGCTGGCGGTGTGATCGAGGTGTTCACGGGCGCCGTCGCGCCGACGGGAGGCGAGCCCATCGCCGCGGAGCCGTCGCCGCCACCGGCGCCTCCTCCAGCTCCCGCGCCATTCGACTCGACGCGCGCCCGCGAGACGCGCCGCTCGCGAGCCGGCAATTCGAATGTGCTCAAGGCGGAGGAGTTCGAGGGATCGACCGCGATCGATCTGATGGCGTTGGTGCAGGAATTCCGGCCCACCTGGTTACACTCGCGCGGCGTGACCAGCATCCGCGATCAGAGTGCCGGTCAGCTCCGCGTCTACCTGAACGGCGTCTCGGCGGGAGATGTCAACCAGCTGCGCGAGATTCGCGTCAGCGACGTCAAGGAGCTGCGTTTCCTCCCCGCCGCGCAGGCCCACGCGCGTTACGGCGTGGGGCACGAGGGCGGCGTCATCGAAGTGTTGACGAAGTGATGCCAGCTGGACGGTTGAGCAGCGCGAGCAACGCGGGCGCACCAGTGCGGCCGAACAGGTACCACGTCATGCCGCGCACGCCGACCCATGCGAAGAAGCCGAGGCCGAGCGTGCTCCCCGCGCTGAGCGTGATGCCTCCTTGCGCCAGCCAAGGCGTGATTCCGTCGACCAATTCGCGGTAGAGGAAGAGCACCTGGAACATCGCGACTGCGATTTGCACCAACACCATCTGCACGATATTGCCGATCTGTCTCGCCGCGATCGCCTCATTCAGCACGTGAATGCACGCGAAGCTGCCGGCGATGATGATCGTCAGGAAAATCCATAGCAGGACGACGAGCGCGATCGGGTTGACGGTGAAGCCGGTGAGGGCCGCCAACACCTCGCTCATCGTGGGGCGCAGCGTAACCGTGAAGATCGTCGCCTCGACCGCGCACCAGACCATCAGCAGGACGAGGGCCCACGGGACTTTAGGACGAGGGGAGAACGCGTCGGGGTCTTGCATAGCGGCCCCATAGTTATGAACGGGACCGGTCAAGTCAAGAAAATCGCTGGTAGGGTACCGAACCCGCTCTCGAGCCGCTAATTTCCGGCGCTGCAGGAGTTGGAGGGGTGGCCGAGTGGCTGAAGGCGGCGGTTTGCTAAGTCGGGCGGCTCCATGCGGGCCGCCCGTTTTAGCTTCAGTCCTGCCGCGTATGTCCGCTAAAAACACCGATGCCGAGATTTCTACGGCAAGCGTTACGGCAAGCAGGTCCCGCCGAATTATTCAGTACTGAGATTGGGACTTGCGTTATAGAGAGAGATTTATAAAGTTGTCCTGAGCACTGGGGACACCCACACACTGGCCCCCGGTTCGCGAGATGCTCGCGGATCGGGGCCTTTTTGTTTTCTAGACCTTGTTACCTCAAAGGGGGCTGAAGGCGATGCCAACGACAACTCCGCAGGTGGCCTGGATCACACTCGCCGCGATGGCCGCTCGGCTCCGCGTGCCCTGGGCTCGCGCTTGGCGGTTTGCCTTGGAAGGCCAGGTCCGCGCGAAGCAACGAGAGAACGGCCGCTGGTTTGTTATCGAGAGCGACGTCGAGAAGCTCGCTGCGGCCGAGAAGCTCACAGGCAGAAAATCGCGATAGCTGAGCCGTGGCCCGCAATCAGCAGCTGCCGCTCTCGCTCGCGAGCTACCCCGACGACGCGCTCGTGGGCGCTGATGTCGTGGCCCGCGTGTTAGGCGTCAGCGTGCGCCAAGTCGGTCGAATCCGCTCGCTACCCTACGTCCGTGTTTCGCGTCGTGTGAAGAGACATCCGGTGGGCGAGCTCCGACGCTGGATTGCGGCGCGCGTACACAACAGGACGGCGGCCGCGTGAGCGCGCCAAGCGTCGAGCGCCTCGGCGCCGGCCGCTACCGTGTCCCGTGCGGCGGAACCTGCGGGGGCGGCGACGGGCACATCGTGACGATCGCGCCCGACGTCGTCGCGTGTGATTGCCCCGCCGGCGTCTTTCGTCGGCCGTGCCGACACGTCGACGCGGTCACGAGGTATCTCGTTCAGGCGCCACCCTTGGCCTCGATCGCGAGCGGCCCGGGGATTGTCGACGTCGACGTGCCGCCAGCGGAGTGCGACGCGTGAGTGCCCCCGTTACGGCTACAGAAAGTCTACCCGGAAAGACTTTCGAGAACCGTAACGCCCGAGTGCTTGAGCTCGAGGCGGTGATCGACCGTGCCGGCGAACTCATGGCGCAAGATCCCGAGTATGCCGACTGGCAGCATCGGCAAGGCGAAGCCATCAAGGCGAGCCGAAAGGCTGCGTCACTCGCGCGTGAAGCCGAACTAACGGCGGCAGTCTGCGGGGAATGCGGTCGCTCGCTTACGCCCGCCGAGCCCGTTTGGCTCGTCTCTCGCTGGCGGCCGGGCTGGCGCGGCCGTCGACATGTTCACTCTTGCGAGGGCTGCGCGCCCGAGAAGACGGGAAACCTGTGGTTCAAGCGACCGTGCGAGGGATGTGGTCGCACGGTCTGGCGTCGGCATCTACAGGAATGGTGGTTCAAGTACGGCTGCGAGCTGCCCAGCCACGTGCGGACGTTCTGCTGTGAGCGCTGCGAGCAGGGCGTACATCGCGCGCGGCGCCGCGATCGCCAACCAGAACGCCCAGCCCCGAAGTGTGCAGCCTGCGGCGAGTCCTTCGCCCCGATTCGGCGTGATGCAGTCACGTGCTCGAACGCCTGCCGCCAGCGCGCTTACCGGAATCGGAAGGCGGTCGCGTGACGGCGCCGCGGTGGCTGTCGCTGCCCGCGGCCGCGCGTCGGCTCAGGCTTCCTCAGACCGTGGTGCTGAAGCGCATTCGCGCAAGACGTCTGCCCGCGAGGCTTGTGGCTGGCCGCCGGTGGTTCGTCGCAACGGACGCGCTCGAGCTGCACCGGCGAGAGCTGCGGGGCGCGGCATGAGAACCCCCGCCCTCGACACCTGGCGCGCCGAGTTGGCCGCTGGCCAGCGCACCCCGTACGACTTCGACCCACTCTTCCGGGCCGCGTGCCGAGAAGCCGACGCGCTCGGATTCCAAAGCATCCCACAACTCGCCGAGGCGTGTTTGCGAGACGCCCGAAAGATCATCGCGGCGGCAGCGCGCGAGCAGCAGCGGGGGTCGGCATGACGGACTACGACGCCGTCCTGGCCGCGCAACCGATCACGACCGACGGCAGTGATCCGGTGAAGACGTCGGGCCTTCTCGAGCTCGTCGCTGGCGCCGACTTGATCGACGTCGCGCGCTGTCTGCGTGTTCTCGTTGCGCGCCTGCCGGCCGATGCGCTCGAGCGGCGCGTCATTCGCAATCGCGCGATCGCGGCGCTGAAGGAGCTCCGCATCGCCGACGCGGCAGGCCTCGTCGACGCGTCGATGCCGGGCAGCGCGCCGGCGGGCACCGATGGGTTACAGGGCCAGGGCGTGACGCTGGGCGATCCGGACCCGTGGCCCGAGCACGTCGACGGCGCCGCGCTTTTGGACGCACTGGCTGGAACATTCCGTCGGTTCACTGCGCTCGGCGCGGGCGCCGACGTCGTGCTGGCGTTGTGGACGGTCCATGCGCATGCGTTCGATGCGGTGCAGGTCTCGC
>Ga0307302_10000046_pt1 | contig 45208 bp, 41 predicted proteins | sample ER_DNA_183_FD_194490 | JGI IMG/M metagenome (GOLD analysis project Ga0307302, IMG submission 194490) | Bulk soil microbial communities from the East River watershed near Crested Butte, Colorado, United States - ER_DNA_183 | ecosystem: Environmental > Terrestrial > Soil > Floodplain | place...
CTCGAGAGACGGTTGCCTGCCGTTCAGGACCACACACTTGGGCCAGATCGGCGAGGAGTTGCGCGACCCGGTTCGGGGCTTCGAAAATCACCACCGTCCACTCCGACTGAGCGGCGGTCAAGAGAAAACGGCGGCGGTCGCTCCCTTTGCGGGGAAGGAAACCGAGAAACAAATAGCGGTCACCACTGATCCCTGATACTGAGACGCTGGCCGCGACGGCGTTCGGACCAGGAATTGTTACGACCTGAATGCCTCGTTCTCTGGCAGCGGCCACCAGCGCGACCCCCGGATCACTGATCGCGGGCGTGCCGGCGTCGGTGATGAATGCGACGTCCCGCCCCTCCGCTAGGATGCGCAGGATGCGTTCGAGGGCGCGGTCCGACGAATGCTCATGGAAGCTGATCAGCTCGGCGTGCGAGCCGGCGTGGTGGAGCAGCGGTTTGCTGTGGCGGGTGTCCTCGGCGGCGACCACCGCCACCCGCTTCAGTGTGTCGGCGGCGCGCGGCGAGAGGTCGCCGAGGTTCCCGAGCGGGGTCGCGACGACGTAGAGGGTGCCGGCCACGTCACCACGTCACCCGCCAGGGGAGACGACCGTAGAAGCCCGCCGCTTGCAGCACGTAGCGATGCTCGCGCGTCGCATCCTTGAGGATCTTCAACGCCGTCCCCGGCATCATGACCTCGGCGCCCTCGAGCAGCTGGAGCGCCCAGTCGGTGAGCGCCGTGGACAGCTCTTCGGGCCGCACCACGGCGTCCGGCGTGTCGGTGCCGCGCGGCACGCTCATCAGCGCCAGTGCCTGATGCGTGTCCACGATAGCGGCCGTCACCTTCTGCGCGCGCCGCCTGGCCTCGCCGGGGAATTCCCGCTCGACCCCGTCCACGATCCGCCAATACAGCTCGCGGTACGTGTTGACCAGCGCCGTGGCGGCCTGGGCGGGAAGCTCGTCGGCGGCGGCGAACGTTCCGGCGCATATCGCGGGCACGACGCCGTCGGGCCCGGGATCGAATAAGGACTCGAGGTAGCGGGCGGGTGGGACATTGTCGGGTTTGTCGCAGAAATGCCCGCTCAGATACTTCCCCTGATCGAACTTCAGGTAGGAGACCCGGCCGTTCGAGATCAGTTCCAGCACGCCCGTCACCTTTTCTTGCTGCAACACCGGAAAGAATTTCTCCGGCTCCTTGACGTCGATGCCGCGTGGCTGGTAGGCGCCGGCGCAGGCCGTGTACATCCACGCGAGCTGCTCCATCGGCGCGGCGCAATAGGTGAGATCGCCGCGTTCCACTTCCGTGCGCATGCGCTTCAGCGCTTCGGTGATCGTGATGACGTGGCGTCCCGCGGTGTGCAGCGACGCCGCGTTGACCGCCTCACCCTTCCGGAAGAACAGCAGCACGCACTCGTCGGGCAGGTGCGCCGCGAGGTAGCCGTCGATGCGGCCGTCGCGGTCGCGCTTGGCGTAGGCGAGCAGGTTGTCGAGATGAATGAACGCGAGGCGGGTACGATGAATAAGCCGGCTCACCTGCGGAAACTGGAGATCCGCGAGGCGAACCGGCGAATTCGTCAGGCGAGCAGTGCTCGCGCGCATCGTCCTCCGCGGAGGAAGCTACGAGAGAAGCTTGTCGATCTTTTGCTCGAACGCCTGCGTCGGATAGGCACCCACCAGCGTGTCCACGTGGCGTCCGTCCTTGAAGAATAGAATACTCGGAATCGAGCGGACGTTAAAGCGCATCGCCGTCGCCTGATTGGCGTCCACGTCCACCTTCACGATCTTCACTTTGCCGTTGTACTTGCCGGCCAGCTGCTCCATGATCGGCGCGACCATGTGACACGGTCCGCACCAGGTGGCCCAGAAATCGACGACGGCGAGCCCCTTGTGCTGCTCGACCTCCGCCTGAAATGTGGCGTCCGACACTTCCATAGCCTTCACGCTCCCCCGATAGACGTTAGTTTGACTTTCTATGAACCCGTCTGTTGCTCACGTCGGCATCGCAGTCACCAGCATCACAGAGTCGCTGGCCTTTTATCGCGACGTCTTCGGCCTCGCTCCGGAACGTCCGGAAACCGCTGATGGCGCCACGATCGTCAGCCTGCATTTCGGCGGCGTCGACGTCGAGCTGCTCGAACCGAGCGACCCGGCGGGCCCCGTGGCGAAGTTCCTTGCAAAACGCGGGCCCGGCATCCATCACATCTGCTACCGCGTCTCCGATCTCGATGCCACGCTGGCGCGCTGCCGTGCGGCCGGCTATCGACTGGTCGATGAGACGCCCCGGCGCGGGGCCGGCGGACGGCGCATCGCTTTTCTGCATCCCAAGACCACCAACGGCATTCTGCTGGAGCTGACTGAGTAGGTGGAACGCCCTCCTCTAGGGCCTGGTTCCCGTCTGCTGGGGGCAGCGCCCGCCCGGACTGGTCGCACTCTCGAGATGGACGTCGTAGACCAGCCAGCCGCCGCTGCGCGTCCGCACCACGTCGATCGGCAACACCTGATTGCAATTCGTTCGCTGGATCTCCACGCGGAAGGTCCGCAGCTCGTCGCGACCGGGCACGAGCAGCGGGCCTTCGACGATGCGATAGCCGGTGTGGTCGAGGTACTTCTGGATCACCGTGACGCGCTGCTGCAGGACGCCGGGATTCATGTTGTCGGCCGCCGGCCCCCGCTCCGTGCCCCAGAGCTGGCCCATGCGCCTGAGATCGTTTGCTTTGACTGCAGTGAAAAACTGTGTGACCGACTCGTTCATCGACTGCGGGACCGGCGCTCCCGCCCCGGGATTCTTCGCGCAGGCGGTGCTGCCGGCGAGCAGGAGCAGGGTAAGCGCGAGCCGTCGCTTCACGAGGCAACACCTGTGGTCGGGATGACCCGAAGGTAAGACACCATGCGTCTCTACGTCAACATTGATCACATCGCGACCATCCGCGAAGCGCGCAAGACCGACGAGCCCGATCCGGTCCAAGCGGCCGCGGCCGCCGAGCGTGCGGGCGCGGACGGCATTACGGTCCACCTGCGCGAGGACCGCCGCCATATCCAGGACGCCGACGTCATCGCGCTCGCGCGCAGCGTGAAGACCGTGCTCAATCTGGAACTTGGCGCCCATGCGGAGATCGTGCGGCTCGCGACACGGCTGAGGCCCGTTCCGTTTCAGGCCACGCTCGTGCCGGAGAAACGGCAGGAGATCACCACTGAAGGGGGACTCGCGTTACGGAAAGGCGATCGGCGGCTGAAGGACGCGATCGCGCGTCTGCAGGGCGCCGGGATTCGTGTGAGTCTGTTTATCGATCCGTCGTTGAAGACGATTGATGTCGCGCAGCAACTCGGTGTCCCTGCGATTGAAATCCATACGGGTCGCTACGCGCACACCTGGAAGCGCGGCGACGACGCCCTGAAGGAATTGCAGCGTGCCGCCACGCACGCGAAGCAGATTGGCCTCGCCGTCCATGCGGGGCATGGGCTCACGTACCAAAACGTCCAACCTGTCGCCGCGATTCCGGAGATCGAGGAGCTCAACATCGGACATTCGATCGTCAGCAACGCGGTCTTTGGGGGGCTCGAGGAAGCGGTGCGGCGGATGGTACAGCTCGTTAAAGGATAGTCTGCTCCACTACCTCAGGCACTGAGAAACGTCACAACCTGCCTGATGACGCTTGGATCGCTCACGATCCGATGATGCCCCAACCCGGTGGTCGTCACCAGCTCGGCCCCGGGCCATGATCGCGCGATGGCCGCGCCATCATTCCAGCCAACCTCCCGATCGTCCCGATCGTGGATCACGAGCAGCGGCACACGCATTTCGGGTGCGAATGCGGGAATGTTGAGGTCCTTCCAGGAGAAGCCCAGCCGCCGCTCCAGCCGGCCACGCATCGACGCCATGACCGGTCCGTGGACGCCGAGCAACGCTTCGAATTGCGCGCTGTAACTGTTCACGTTGGCCGACGGCGCGAGGAACACGGCGCGACGGATCTCGAGGCCTCGCGCAATCGCGAGCGCCGACGCGAACCCGCCCACCGAATGCCCGACGATGTGGCTGACGGGGCCGACCGCGTTCACGACCGCTTGCGCGGCGCGGGCGACCTCCGGACCGGAGCTGAGCCGGCCGGCAGATGCGCCGTGTCCCGGGGCATCGAAGGTCACCACGCGATAACCCTGCGTAAGCAGGGCATTGCCGAGGTCGACGAAGCGGGCACCGCGGCTCCCCCACCCGTGGACGAGCAGGACCCTGGGACCGCGCTCGCCCCACGACCACGCCGCGACGCGTCGCCCGCCGACGCGAACCGTGAAGCGCTGCGCCTCGCGCAGCCAGCCGGCCATCCGTTCGCTGATGGGACGGCGCGGGGGCGTGCAGAAAATCCGCTCAGCCCACAGCGCCGCGAGGCGGGGGGAGGCCCGCTGCACGGCGCCGAAGGCCGCTCGAGTCAAACGGAGGGTTGCGCTCATGGTGACTGATCAAGACCTCAACGCTGGGTCACCGGTAACAGTTTCGACTGTAACAGGCGGGCTTTACGCTACTCCGCGAGGATCTGATGCACCGTCGCGACGGCGATCGAGCCCTCACCTACCGCGGAGGCGACGCGCTTGGTGCTGCCGCTGCGCACGTCGCCCACCGCGAGGACGCCGGGAAGGCTCGTTTCGAGCAGATGCGGCGAGCGGCGCAGTGGCCACTTCGCGGCTGCGAGCTCGTCGCCGGTCAGCGCCGCGCCCGTCTTGATGAATCCCTTCTGATCGAGCGCCAGGCAGCCTGCGAGCCACTTCGTGCTCGGCTCGGCTCCGGTCATGGTGAAGACGTGACGGATCTTCTGTTGCTGTACCGGTCCGCCGCGACCGGTCCGCCACGCAATCTGCTCGAGGTGCCCATTCCCTTCCAAACCCACGATCTCCGTCCGAGGGTGTAACTCGACGCGTGGATGTGCCTCGATGCGACTGATCAGGTAGCGCGACATGGTGCTGGCAAGGCCGTCGCCGCGAATGAGCATGTGCACGCGCTTCGCGGTCTGGGCGAGGAACATGGCGGCCTGGCCCGCGGAGTTGGCGCCGCCCACGACGGCGATCTCTTCGTCCGCGCAGAGCTGCGACTCCATGCGGGTCGCGGCGTAGTACACGCCGGCACCCTCGAAGCGCGACAGATTGTCGACCGCAAGCCGCCGGTACTCGACTCCGCTCGCGATGATGATGGCGCGCGTGAGCAACGGATCGCCGGTGGCCGCGCTGCACTGCACGCGGTATGGCTTCGTGTTGCAGTCGAGCCGGCCGACCTTTCTCGCGATGAGGATCTTCGCGCCGAACTTCTGCGCCTGATCGTAGGCGCGAGCCGCCAGCTCCTGGCCGGAGATGCCGAGCGGGAAACCCAGATAGTTCTCGATGCGCGAGCTGGTCCCCGCTTGGCCGCCCGGCGCGCTCCCTTCGATCATCACGACGTTCAGGCCTTCCGACGCGGCGTACACCGCGGCGCCGAGCCCCGCGGGACCCGCGCCGATGATGACGAGATCGTAGACGGCCGTCCGATCGATGGTAGGATTCAAGCCGAGACAGTCGGCGACTTGCTGGATGGTCGGATTGCGCAGCACGATGGTGCCGCGGCAGATCACCACTGGGATGTCGCCGGCTTGCACGTGGAACTGGTCGAGCATCGCCTGGCTGTCGGCGTCGGTGTCGAGGTCGACGAACTTGTACGGATGCCCGTTGCGCGTGAGAAACTCGCGGATGTGCAGCGATCCCTGGCAGTGATTCGATCCGAGCAACAGCACGTCGCCGAGGCCCTGATCGATCAGCTGCAGGCGCCGCAGGATGAACGCGCGGAGGAAAATGTCGCTCAGCTCGGAGTCGGTCTGGATGAGCTGAAGCAGCTCCTCGCGGGGGACCTCGATGACGTCAGACGGTGTGCCCGCCTGGATGCGCGCCAGAAAGCGCCCGCCCGCGAGAATCGACCGCTCGCCCGTGAACATCCCTGCTTCGAAGTTGACGTCGTCGCCCACCCAGCGCGGTGGCCGGACAAGCTCCAGCCGTCCCGACACGACGACGAAGATGTGCGTCACCAGCTGGCCGGGTTCGCCGAGGATCTCGCCGGGCTCGACTTTGCGGTGCCGGCCATGGGGCTCGATGCGGGCGATTTGCGCGGGCGTCAGTCGTGGAAAAGCCTCGGCCTGTCGGGCGGCCTGGGCCGGAGTTGCTGGAGCGGCGGGGGCGGCCATGGCTTGAATCCTATCACGCAAGGGAAGAGCTTCCGACATGGCCCCACAATGCGAGCATCTCGCGCAGGTTCGTGCGGTGAAGCCGAAGACGCCTGACGGGTGCGAAGAGTGTCTGGAGACGGGCGATGAGTGGGTGCACTTGCGGCTCTGCCTCGAGTGCGGTCACGTCGGCTGCTGCGACGACTCGCTCAACCGCCACGCCACGAAGCACTTCCACAAGACCAAGCATCCGATCATGCGCAGCTTCGAGCCGGGCGAGGATTGGGGCTTCTGTTACGTGGACCAGCTCATGTTCGAGCCGGCGCCCCAGCCGAGTCGCTAATCCGGCCGGCGGGGATGCTTTCGTAGGGCGCTCGCGGCCGCATCGATCCGGCTGACATACGTCCGGATCGATTCACCGTGCTCACGGCGCGGCAGCACGAAATGGCGGTCGTCGGGCTGCCCGCTCTTCAGATCGTCCACCATCAGGTCGCCGCCATGCGCCTCGACCGTCTTCTCGAATCGTTCGACGGCCGACAGTAAATCCGCGAGATCATCGGAACGCTCAGCTCCCGTCACGGCGACGCCGCGCCGCCGCAGGCGGTCAGCCACTTCGGCCGCTGCGGCGGTGCGCGCGTCTTGTTCTTCTTCTCGATCCATGGCTTCAGTCTAACCCGTTTACGCCGACTGGCGAGGAGCTTCCGCGGGCGCCGGCACCCGGCGCTGGGCCAGCTGCAGCCCTGCCCCGGCGAGTCCCACGACCAGGGCGAGAAGACCCCAGCCCGCTCCGGCATCGCGCACGCCGAGCAGTGCGTCGAGTGACACCGAGCCAGGACCGGTGAACGCGATGCTCAGCGCCGCAAGCCCGAGGATCAGCGTGTACTCGTAGCCGCCGTTATGTGCGAAGAACCCCTTTCCGGCGTGGGCACTCACACCCGCCACGACCATGACGGAAAGCGCCACGGCCGCCGCGACCGGTGTCGCGAACCCGAGTGCCAGTAGCAGACCGCTGCCGACCTCGGCCAAGCCCGCGAGCAGCGCATTGCGCCGTCCGGGCACGAAGCCAAGCTGCTCGAGGAAGCCGCCGGTGCCGGTCAGGCCGTAGCCGCCGAACCAGCCGAACAGCTTTTGCGCGCCGTGCGCGGCCAACGTCAGGCCGATCACCAGGCGCAGAATCAAGATTCCCATACTCATATCGTCTCCGTGGCTATCCAGTGGAATGGTACTATCTAATGGGAAGTAGAATCACCAGCTCGCTTCCCGATGTCAAGGGGCTTTCTTTTGGAAAGCTACTGAGTACATTGGGGCATGCCGAAACGCGTGGATTCGCAGTGCAACACGTTCCAGCGGGCGATTGCCGTGCTGGGACAACCCTGGAACGCGTTGATCTTGAACGTGCTCCAGGAGGGACCGCTGCGCTTCAGCGTGCTCTCACAACGCGCCAAGGGACCGGGGGACAAAGTCCTGTCGTCACGCCTCAAGGAGCTGGAAACACAGGGTCTCCTGCTGCGGCAGGTCGAGGCGGGACCGCCCGTGCGGGTGAGCTACGAGCTGACGCGCGCGGGACGCGAATTCGGCGAGCTGGCGCAGGCCATCGAACGTTGGGGCCGGGAGCTCGTCCAAGAGGCGAAGCCACGCCGGCGCTAAAACACAATTGGAGCGTGATTGCTGTGTCGGGTAATACGGGAATGGAAGTTGGAATCGACAGTTTTGCAGCAGCGTACGACGAAGCAAGCCTCGCGGTCAGTCCGTCGCAGCGCCTCCGGGACCTGGTCGAACAGATCGCACACGCCGATCAGATGGGTTTGGATGTCTTCGGTATCGGCGAGCACCACCGCAAGGACTACCTCGACTCCGCTCCGCCGATCATTCTCGCCGCGGCAGCCACGCGAACCCAGCGGATCCGCCTGACGAGCGCCGTAACGGTTCTCAGCGCCGCCGATCCGGTCCGCGTGTTCCAGAACTTCGCGACCCTCGACCTGCTGTCGCAGGGACGCGCGGAGCTGGTCGTAGGCCGGGGCTCGTTCATCGACGCGTTCCCGCTGTTCGGCCTGCGGCTCGAGGACTACGACTCGCTCTTCGCAGAAAAGCTCGATCTGCTCCTGAAGATCCGGGAGCAGGAGCATGTGCATTGGTCCGGCAAGCACCGCCCGGCGTTGACCGGCCAGGGTGTCTACCCAAGGCCCGTGCAGAACCCGCTACCGATCTGGTTGGGAGTCGGCGGCACGCCGGAATCGTTCGTGCGCGCCGGGACGCTCGGGCTGCCGCTGATGGTCGCGATCATCGGCGGTGAAACCCACCGCTTCCGGCCGCTCATCGACCTGTACTGGGAAGCCGCCGAGCGCGCGGGACACTCGCACGAGCGCCTGAAGGTCGGCGTCCACTCCCTCGGTTATGTCGCGGCTACCACGCAGGAAGCGGCAGATGACTTCTTTCCTGGCTACGCGCGCGCCATCAACTCTGTCGCGCGCGAGCGCGGCTGGCCGCCCGCGTCGCGGGCGCACTACGACGCGCAGCGCGGGCCACTGGGCGCGCTGCTGATCGGTGAGCCGGACGAGGTCGTCGAGAAGATCATGCGGCACAGCGAAGCGCTGGGCGGGATTTCCCGCATCACATTTCAAATGAACGCCTCTTCCCTGCCCCACGCCAAGCTCATGCGCGCAATCGAGCTGCTCGGCACGCACGTCGCGCCGGCGTTGCGCCACGAATTGGCCAAGGAGACGGCATGACGTTGACTATCGAGACGGACGACCACGTCCGTGGATCGGGGCCGGTGACGGTCCTCGTCTACGGCGACTACGAGTGTCCCTACACCCGCGCCCTGGAGCTCGTCATCCGGCAGCTCCTGACCAGAGACGGCGATACGTTCCGTTACGTGTATCGCTACTTCCCGCTGCGCGAGATACATCCGCATGCCCAGATGGCGGCTGAGGCGGCGGAGTCGGTGTCCGCGGCTGGTGGCGTGGATGCGTTTTGGCGCATGTACGACTCCCTGTTTGCCGATCAGTATCACCTCGAGCCGGCCGAACTCGAGCAGCGGGCGACCGAAACCGGAGTCAACCTGCGCGGCTATCTCACGGCGATGGCCGCACACCAATACGCCGACCGCGTGGAACGGGACGTTCAGAGCGGGATCGCGAACGGCGTCGAAGGCACGCCGTCCATCTTCATCAATGGCGAGCGGTATCGCGGCAAGCGCGACGAGGGCACCCTGCGGAAGGCGATTGCGGGCTAAGACACCTCCCGGATGTCGATCTCGGACGTGAGCGTCCGATGCACCGGACACTTGTGAGCGACCTCCATGAGTTTGCGATGCTGCTCCGCCGTCAGCGGACCCGAAAGCTCGACCGCGGTATCGATGCGGTCCAGCCGGGTGTCGTCCCTGACCACGCAGTCCTTGCAATCCTTGGCGTAAATCCGCGAATGCCGCAGCCGGACGACGACATTCTCGAGCGGCCACTGTTTCGTCCGCGCGTACAGTGCGATGGTCATGGACATGCAGGAACCGAGTGCCGACATGAGCAGGTCGTACGGGCCGGGTCCACGGTCCGTGCCGCCCGAGGCAACGGGCTCATCCGCGACGAGATGATGACGGCCGGCGCTGATTTCCTGGACAAACCCCTTCGCTCCGCCCCGAACGACAACGAAACCCTCTGGGTCAGGCATAGAATGCCTTCCGTCGTTGAGGTACCTTCCGAAAACGCCACAAGGAGTCTCGTATGCTCACCACGGCGCCGATTCGCGCCTATATCCCCGCGTCGAATATCGAGCGGGCAAGGAAATTCTACGAGCAGATCGTCGGACTCAAGCCCGCAGAAGAGTACGCCGGCGGCGTGGTCTACACTTGTGGCGGTGCCGAGGTGTTTCTGTATCCGACTCCCAATGCGGGCACTTCAAAAGCCAGCCAGGCTTTCTGGCAGGTGAAGGATGTCGAAGCCGAGGTCGCCGATCTGAAGGCACGTGGCGTAGTCTTCGAGGAATACGCGATGCCGGGCATCAAAACGAAGAACAGCATCTCCACCGGCGGCGGCGCCAAGGCCGCGTGGTTCAAGGACAGCGAGGGAAACATCATGGCAGTGGTGCAGCGGGCGGCTGGCACTCGTCCTTAGGGTACCCGCTGGGCCAGCCACGTCCGTGCAATTTCGGCGATGTCCTTGTGCTCGACGTCGGCCAGCGCGTTGAGCCGTCGCATCTCGACATCCGAGATCTTGCCGCCCAGCTCAGCCAGCGCAGCTGCAACGCCGGGGTGGTTCTCGACCACGGCTGCTCTGATCACTGGTGCCGCCTGATACGGTGGGAAGTAGCCGCGATCGTCGCTCAATGCGACCAGATCGAGCGCCGCGATCTGTCCGTCGGTCGAGTTCCCTGCGATTACGTCGACGCGACGGTCGGCCAGTGCGCGATAGGTGAGCCCCAGGTCCATGGCCGTCGGCGGCTGTGAGAACGTCAGACCGTACACTTTCGCGAGACCGGTGAACCCGTCCGCACGCTCCAGAAACTCGTAACCGAACCCCGCCTTCCAGCGCGGTGCCACGCGCGCGAGATCGGCAATCGACCGCAAGCTGTAGCGCTCCGCGTCGGCGCGTCGCACGAGGATCGCGAACGTATTGTTGAAGCCCAGCGGCGCCGTCCATTGCAACTTGAAATCGCGCGCGTACGCCGCGGCGACGAAGCGATACACGCTGTCGGGGTCTGCGATTGGCGGCTGCTTGAGAATTGCGGTGAACGCGGTGCCCGTGTACTCGACATAGACGTCGATATCGCCGGCCCTGATCGCCTGATGGCAGACAAAAGTGCCGCCGAGATGCAACCGCCGCTCGACCGGCAACGGCGTGCGCCGCTCGATTTGCTGCGCCACGATCTCCGCCAATAGATCGGACTCGGTGAAATTTTTCGCACCGACGATAATGCGATCTCGCTTGGCACAACCGCACAGGACGAGAGCCAGCAACAACACGCGCTTCATCGTTGCCGCCAGACCAGCCGTCGCTCCACGAATCCGAGCAATCCATCGGCGAGGAGTGCGAGCAGCGCGGCGGGAATCGCGCCCGCGAGGATCAGGGTGTTGTCCACGGTCGCGACGCCGCGAAAGATGTACACGCCGAGCCCGCCCGCGCCGATCGCGGCGGCGATCGTCGCGATCCCGACGCTCACCACGGTAGCGACCCGCACACCCGCGAGGATGACGCCGGCGGCGAGCGGCAACTCGACGAGTCGCAGCAGCTCGCCGTCTGTCATCCCCATGCCCCGACCCGCCTCGCGCACCGCGGGGTCGACACCAACGATACCGGCATACGTGTTACGGACGATCGGCAGGAGCGCGTACACCACGAGCGCCGTGATTGCCGTCCACGCACCAATGCCGAACACTGGGATCAGCAGGCCGAAGAGCGCCAGGCTGGGGATCGTCTGAAACACATTCGCGACGCCCAGCACTGGCCGGCGCCACGCCGGATGGCGCGCCGCCAGGATCCCGAGCGGCAATCCGAGACCGGCGGCGATCACGGTCGAGATCACCACGAGACTGACGTGCTGGCCGAGGAGCCACCACACCTCGCTCGCGTGGTTCGCGTAAAACTGAAATAGCCTCAGACGGCGTCCATGAATCTGCGGACTTCGGGGAGCGCGCTGGCGCGAAACTCCTCCGGCGTCCCGAGGAACGCCAGCCGTCCGGCATCGAGGAGTCCGATGCGCGAGCCGAGCAACAGACCCTCCCGCACGTCGTGCGTGACGAACACCATCGCCTTCCCGAGTCTGCCTTCGAGGGAGCGGAATTCGCGCTGCAGCTCGAGTCGTGTGATGGCGTCGAGGGCCCCGAACGGCTCGTCGAGCAGCAGCAGCGGAGGATCGAGCGCAAGCGCGCGCGCGACGCCGACGCGCTGGCGCTGGCCGCCGGAGAGCTGGTGCGGGAAGCGCGCCGAAAAAATCTCGGGGTCCAACCCCACCAGGGCGAGCAGCTCGCGCACACGCCGTTCGATACGGTCCCTGGGCCATTGCTCGAGTCGCGGCAACAGTCCCACGTTGCCTGCGACGGTGAAATGCGGAAAGAGTCCGACTTCCTGAATCACGTATCCGATGCGACGGCGCAGCACGGCCGGCTCCACCGCGTCCGCCGGTTCGCCCGCGATCCCTACGGCGCCTCCCGTGGGGCTGAGGAGGCGATTCACGAGCTTCAACGTCGTCGTCTTGCCCGCGCCGCTTCGGCCGAGCAGAACGAGCGTCTCACCGGCCCGAACGGAGAACGAAATCCCGTCGACCAGGAGCTTCCGGTTTCCGGGCAAGTGATACCGCAAGTCCTTTACATCGAGTACCATGGCCACCGGGCGCCTAATCTACTTATGTTGTTCCTCCATGACTCAGCCAGGCGCGCCGCCGCCACTCGGCATGTCGGACTTCTTCGCCCTCGAGGCGGGGGAGTATCTCGACCGGCTCGATGCCCTGCTCCAGCCATCGGCCCTGCCGGCGGCCGAGGAGCTGGTGCGCCTGGCGCGCGCGCTCCGCGGCAGCGCGCTCATGGCCAGCCAGCAGGGGATCGCGCGCGCGGCCATGGGGTTCGAGGCGTTCGCACGCGGCGTCCGCGAGGGGCGGCGCCCGTGGGACGCGGCGACCAAGCAGATCGCCATTCGCTCGGTCGATGAGCTCAAGATCTTCGTGCGCAAGGCGGCGAGCTGGTCGGAGGCGGACACCGCCAAGGCCGAGGCGCTGGCGAGCCAGCTCGAACAGTTCGGCGGGCGTCCCTCGGCCCAGGTCCGGGCGGCGGAGGCGATTGGGCTGGACGCGGGCGCGCGCGCGTTCGTCGCGCGGGAGGGTGCGGCCATCGCGAGCGCGCTCGATCGCGCCGGACGGGCGTTGCGCGCCAATCCGATCGCGCATGATCCGCTGCAGCAGGTCCTCAAGGCGCTGCAGCCGCTCCGCGGTCTCGCCGCGCTCAACGATCTCCCGCCGCTGCCGGATCTCCTCGAGGGAATCGAGCAAGCAATCGGCGCGATCGGCCGGACACCTGACGCATCCCCCCCCCCCGCGGCCGGCGGCGGCGACACGATCGCCGAGCTCTTCCAGATGGCGGCGACGTCGATCGCGCAGGCCGCCCGCGACGTCGCCGAGCGCGGCCGGCCCGATCCTGAGAGCGCGGAATTCCGGAAGTTCGCCGGGCTGCTCGTGCAGTTCATGGACAGCGAGCCCGACGTGGTGCCCATCGAGACTCTGGGAACGATCGTCCATCGCGGCACGCCACCGGGGAGCACCAGCGAAAGTGCTCGGCCGTCGACGCTCGGCCGGCTCGAGCTGGTGAGCCACGGCGAGCATCTGCGGCAGGCCGCCGACTCGTTGGAGCGCGCGCCCAGCGCGACGCAGCGCGAGCTACGTGCTCATACGCTCGCGGGCACGTTCCGGGCGCTCAGCTCCGCCGGTGGCGGCCCCGTCGCCGAGCGCGTCGCCGAATTTGCGCAGGCCGCGCGGGAAGCGGTGACGACCGGGATCGCGGTGAGCCAGCCGGCGCGCTTCGCCGCGGAGGTGCGCAAGGCAGGAGAGATTCTGTCCACGTCGGGAACGGTCGACGAAACCGCAACCGCCGCGGCGCTCGCGGGTGTCACACTTGCCGTTCGGCGTCTGGGTTCACACCCTCCACCAACGGCAGTCACACCTCCAAAACCTCCCGCGACAGCGGCGGCACCTCCAAAACCTCCCGCGCGAGCCGCGGCGCCGAGCATCGCGCCGCAACAACCACCTATCGGGGCGGACTCCTCACCGGATCTGGCCGGCACGTGGACGCGGTATGAACAGATGGTTGCGGCCGGCGTGGGACCGGCATCCCTCGAGGCATTGATCGCCGGCGGCTCATCTCGAGTCTCGGCTGACCCCGGGGCGATGCCCCGGGGTAATGGCAACGAGCCAGTCGACATCAAGACTTTGCTTTACAAGGGTGCCAGTGCCCGTCAGCGGGCCCAGGAGTTACGCGAAGCCGCCAAGCGCGCGAGCGGCGACGGCCTCCGCGCGATCATCGACGAAGTCTGCGATCTCGTTGTCCTCGCCATCGAACCCGAGTAACAAGAACCGCTGGCGGGGGGCCTGGCTGATTGGGCTCGTCATCAGTGCGGCATTGCTGGTGTGGGTGCTGTACAAGATCGACCCCCGACAAGTCTGGAGCTACGCGCAGCATGCCAACGTCTGGCTGCTGCTGCTGGCCGTCGTCGTCGCCACCGTCACCTTCCCGGTGCGCGCCATCCGTTGGCGTCTGATTCTGCGCGATGGCGACGGTCGTCCATTTCCCTTCCTGCCGCTGTGGCACGCCACGACGATCGGATTCATGGCCAACAACCTGCTCCCGGCGCGTGCGGGCGAAGTCGCGCGCGCCTATGTCGCGTCGCGCCAGCTGCCAGTGCGGTTCACGACGGCGCTCGGCTCGATTGTCGTGGAGCGCGTGTTCGACGCGCTGGTCATGCTGGGGCTGATGGCAGTGGCGATCGCGACGCCATCCTTCCCCGCTCAAGCGCTCGTCGGTGGCCGATCACTTGCGACGATCGCCGCAACGACGGCGGTGCTGTTTGGGGTCCTGCTGCTGATTGCGCTATACATCGCGAACCGGCCGACTCGCTGGCTCATGCTGGTCGAACGCATCGCGCGGCGCACGCTCCCGGTCCGCGTCGCCGACCGCGCGGTCCATGCCTCGGGCGGCATCGTCGAAGGACTCGCGGTGCTCAAGAGTCCGGCGCGATTCGCGGGCGTCGTGATCTGGTCGTTGGTGCAATGGGTCATTAATGCGGCGGCCTTTGCAGTCTGCTTTCGGGCCTTTGGACTCGCCGTGCCCTTCGAGGGGGCGCTGGTGCTGCAGGGAATCATCGGGTTCGGCGTGGCGGTCCCCTCCACGCCCGCTTTTCTTGGTGTCTTCGAGGCCGCCACGCTGCTCACGCTGCAGCTCTACGGCGTGGACTCGAGTCTCGCCGTGAGCTACGCCCTGACCTACCACCTGACGACGTTCCTGCCGATCACGCTGCTCGGCCTGTGGTCGCTGTCGCGCCTGCACCTCAAGCTGCGTGAAGTCAGCAGCCCAGCAGGGGGAAATGCGGCGTGACGGCCGTTCGTGTCGCCGCACACGCCAAGATCAATCTCTTCCTGCGCGTGCTCGCCCGCGAAACATCCGGCTTTCATCAGATCGAAACGGCATTTGCCCTGCTCGAGCTGGCGGATGAGTTGACTGTACAGCGCACCGATTCCGGGGTGACTCTGGAGGTGGAGGGCCCGGACCTCGGCCCGAGCGACGAGAACCTGGCGGTGCGCGCCGCGCGGATGGTGCTCGATGCGACCGGCAATCGCTTCGGCGTCGCGATCAAGCTCACCAAGCGGGTTCCCGTGCGGGCTGGACTCGGCGGGGGGTCGAGCGATGGGGCCGCGGCGCTGCACGCCGTGAACGCCCTCGCTGGCAATGCCGTGCCGCGGCACGAGCTACACCATTTCGCCGCAAAGCTCGGCGCCGATGTGGCGTTCTTCGCCAGCGGCGCGGCGCTCGCGCTGGCCTGGGGCCGCGGCGAGCGCCAGTTCCGTATGCCGGCGCCGCCATCACTCCCGGCGCTGGTGGCGGTCCCGCCGGTCCAGGTGGCGACCCCGGACGCGTATGACTGGTGGGATGAGCAGAATCGCTCCCCCTCCCCCTCCCCCTCCTCGTCCTCGCGGGGCCCGGTGACGCTCGATGCAGATGCTCTCGCCACCTGGGGCAGCATCGGGCGGCTCGGCGGCAACGACTTCGAGGCGATCGTGTTCGCCAAGCATCCCGACGTCCGCACGCTGTACGAGCGGATGGCAGAGACAGGGCCGATCTGGGTACGTCTGTGCGGCTCCGGCAGCGCGATCGCGGCGGTCTATAAGAAGGAGAGCGAGCGGGATGATGCGGTGCAACGGCTGGGCGAAAAACGCCAGCGGCTCATCAGGACGACAACCCGGTCCAGCGTGAGTGACGGACCGCAGCCCATCGAGGGTATTGCCTGATATGCGCCGCCGCTATCTGCCTGTCGTAGCTCTGCTCGCCGCCTCCTGTCACGATTCGACGAGCCCCGGTCCGTTCTCCGATCTGAACGCGATACAGGTCTCCACGCGCGTCGAACCGGCAACCGTAGTGGCGGGAGCGACCGCGAATGTCGTTCTCACGTTGCGGAACACCGCGGCACGTCCCGTCGAAATCTCGGCATGCCCGATTTACTTCTGGGTTCAGGGTGCCGACGAACAGATTGTGGGCGGAAGCAAGCTCTTGTATTGCATCGGCGGGACGTTGGTGTACCTACCGCTCCGTCTCAAGCCGTTGGAAACCAAAACACTGCCGTTCACCTGGTTGGTCGGAGAGACGCAGGTCGTTCCACCGGGCCAGTACGATGTGTTTGGATGGGTGAATGACCCTGCCCACCGCTCGGCGCCCGTGCCGATTACGGTGCAAACGGCGAACTAAGGCTCCTTGCCGCGCTGTCCGAACCGGAAGGCCGGAGCGAGCGGGACACCCGGCAGATCCTCGAGGACGCTGTATCCCGCGGAGCGCGCGGCAGCGACCTCGCGCAGTAGATCAATGAGCCGCGAGCGGCAACTCTCCATCCCGGCGATGCGCCCTTCCAGAAACTCCAACCGCTGGCGCAGGATCTCGGTCAGTCGTTTCGACGCGACAGGGCGATCGGCATCGCGCAGAAATATGACTTCCTTGATGTCGCCGATCGTGAGACCGCAATTCTGCAACTGTCGTACGAGGCGAATGCGCTCCAGCGTGCTGGCGTCGTACAAACGATGGCGACTCTCGGTGCGTCCCGTCTCTTCGAGCAAACCAGATCGCTCGTAAAAGCGGACCGCGTCGCGTGTCACGCCACTGCGGACTGCTATATCTCCAATGCGGAGGCGTTCAGTCACAAACGAATCCTACACTCGGACCATCGACCAGGTTCAAGGCCCCCGCGATTGTTGTACGCGCGCAACACGCGATCCTGCTTGCCGACGTCCCTCCTATCTGGTAAAAACAGCCCGGGAGCGCGCCAACAGCTGTAAGACCTGCGCCTGCTCCGCCGGCGTGTTCCACGCCGTGCTCGCGCGCGTCGCCGCCTCGATCCGGTCGATCCACCGTACGAAGAACGCCGCGTCCGCCGCCGAGCGCACCGGTTGGCCTTCGACGCGCACATAGATGGGGCTGGTCGAGGCAAACGGATACAGATCCAGCACTGGCATCTCGGCGCGATCGCTGTAGGCGCGGAGTACGTACCAGCCGCTCGCGCTGACGGGGATCGAAACGCTGTCCGTGGCGGTCATGCGGTCGCCTCGCAGCGGAATCGTCGCGACGACCTTCCCATTCCCGACGATTTCCAGATGATCGATTGCAACGGTCGAGCGCAATCGCACCCGCCCCGTGAGCCGATGGCTGCCCACGGGCAGCCGGATTTCGTCACCAATGGGATGGCCGGCGAGTGAGAATTCGAGCAGCGGCGCGTTTGTGACGAACGTCCGCCCCGCCTTGAGACCAGCGAGCCAGGCAGCGTGATTCAACCTCGCTCCAGAATTCACGAAGACGCGCACCAGACCCGGCGGCCCCCGCAGGCTCGCGAAATTCGGAAACGCATCGGTTCCTGCCGCCGCCGGCAACCGGAATCCGCAATTCAGGAGCCGGTACCAGATCTCGGACGTGATGAGATGGTCCGAGTATCCCATGACCTCGAGATAATCGACCTTGCCGAGCGCGACGTCGACCGGGAGCTCGTAATACAGCGGCGCCGTGGTATCTGCGGGATCGGGCTTCGTATCGAAGGGGTGCACGTAGCCCACCAGCGCGCCTTGCGCGTGCGCGAGATCGGCGACCGTGGCGTTCGTCAGCACAAGACTCGCCGCGGCGGTGTTCGGGTAACCGGCGTACTCGGGCAGCAGATAGTGCGAGGTGAGACCCAGCAGCCCCATGTGGCCCCAGACGCTGGTGTGAAATTCCTGGGCGTGCCTGAGCAGAAAGGTCGGAGTAGAGACCGGATCGGCATCCGTGCGGAAATACGCCATGTCCGGAATCCGCTGCTCTTTGTTCACGATCAGATTCTCGACGACGTGCAAATCCTCGGCGCGCGCCTGGAAGGCGAGATGCGGCGGTGTGTTGCGATAGGCGCCGCCGTAATTCATGTGGACGTGCACGTCGCCGCTCCACCAACCACGTGCGGGCTGGTCATCGATGCGCTCGAGCATGATGCGGCGTGTCACGAGGCCGCCAGGCGGTACAGACGCGTCGGCACGAAAAACCCGATACTCGGGCCCCCGCCAAACCTCGACATGCACCGGGCCCGCGGGAACCGTGACCGCCGCTGTGCCACTCGAATGGAAATACGGATACTCGAACTGGCGCTCCGAGCGATCGAACGCCTCATCCGCGTGGCGCCACACATCGTCGGGGGCATAGCCGCGACCTTCAGCCGTCGTCAAGGAAATCCGCGCCGGCAGCCGGTGCCCGGCCCGATCAACCACGGTTAGCTGCAAAGTCCCCACCACGCCTTGAAAACGCCGTTGCGACGCCTCTACACGCATTCGCCTCGCCCCTGGGAATTCAAGGACCCAGAGCGCCGTATTGCCGCTCTCGTTCGAGACGTACGCGATGCGGTTCCCGTCGCGTGACCAGCGCGGCGCGGTGGCGTCGAAGTCGCCATAAGTCAGCGGAAAGGGATCGCCGCCCTCGCTGTCATCAGCCACAGCTGATTCCATTGCCGGCCGAGATAGGAGCTGTAGATGACGCGCGTCCCGTCGGGCGACCAATCCGGCCGCGCCTTCCACGTCGTCTCCTCGTAGCGTAGCTCGCGGAGTGGCGCTCCCGGGCGCGCCTCCATGCGCCAGAACCCACCAGTGCCGTGAATGTGGCCGCGATTGGAGACGAGGATGATCTCCTTGCCGTCAGGCGACCACGTCGGCGAGATGTAGTGATCCCACTTGCTGTAGTAGTAGCGCGGCAGTTTGCTGTCGTTGTCTTCGGTCAGACGCAGCGGATCGTTCGCCCCTTCGGGGCTCAGGACGAAGATGTGCCAGCGGCCATTGTAGATCGACGAAACGAACGCAATCCGCGACCCATCCGGCGACCACCGGGGCTCGAGATTCACGGCGCGGTTGGCGGTGAGCGGCGTAACGCGCCCCGATGCCAGGTCGAGCAGCTGCAGCTCGATTGCGTCGTGCGCGTAGCGGGCGAATACGACCGTCCGCCCATCGGGCGACCAGTCGGGTTGATAGTCGTAGACCGGCCCTGACGTGAGCTGCACGGCCGTGTCGGATCCAATGTGCTGCCGCCAGAGCGTGCCCTGCATCGAGTAGATCAGCTCGGTGCCGTCCGGCGACCAGGTCGCGGAGCTAGGACCGCTCGTCGCCTGGGGCACGTACATCTCCCGCCAGTAGTAGGCGTGCGGCAGATCGACCTGCTGCAGAACTGGTGCCCGCTGCGCCAGCAGGTCGCGGGTTAGCGGGCCGCCGGTTATTAGTAGGGGCGCAGCATGCTGCGCCCCTACTAACAACACCACGCCTAGCGCGACTCGTCGATCCATCGATAAATCATTGCCTGTAGCATAGGCAGCGGCACCGCGCCGTTCTCCAGCACGCGGTCGTGAAAGGCGCGGATGTCGAATCGCGCGCCCAGCTGGCGCACCGCGAGCGTACGCAGCCGGCGGATCTCCAGCCGGCCCAGTCCGTACGTCAAGCCCTGTGCCGGCCAGACGGGATAGCGATCGACCCCGACCTCGGCCCTGAGCAACGGCACGTGCGTGTGCTCGCGGATGTAATCGATCGACTGCTCGCGCGTCCAGCCGAACGCGTGGATCCCCGTGTCCACGACGAGCAACGTCGCCGAGAGGGTGATGTCGGCGAGCATCCCGAAACGCGCGGTGTCCGAGGAATACAATCCCATTTCGTCCGCGAGCTGCTCGGCGTACTCGGCCCACCCCTCCCCCATGCCCGGCGACCAGAAATAGCGCGCGATCGCGGGAATCGTGTCGCCCCGTTCGAGCGCGATCGCGCCCTGCAGGTGATTGCCGGGGATCGTTTCGTGGAACGACAGCGCCTCGAGGTCGGCGCGCGACTTGTGCCGCGGATCGTACGTCGAGAGGTAGTAGATGCCGGGCCTGCTGCCGTCTTCGGCGGGAGGATTCCACTCGCCCACGCTCTGGCGCTCGCGAAACGCCGGATACGGCTCGACGACGACGGGTGCCCGCGGCAGCCGGCCGAACCAGCGCGGAATCGCGCGGCGCGCCCGCTCCAACGTTTCCCGCGCCCGCCCCAGCATCTCGTCCCGCGTATGGAACGTGTACGCGGTGTCGCGCCGGAGGCGCTCGAGCAGCCTGGAGACGTCGCTCGTGCCGAACGATTGCACCGCGATCGATCGCATACTGTTTTCGAGCTGGTCGACCGTCGCGAGGCCAAGACGGTGCACGGAATCGGGCGAGATCGCGAGGCCGGTCGTCGCGCGAATGCTGGCGCGATAGCAGTCGGACCCGTGCGGGTTGGCGAACACGCCGATCTCGGGGCGCGCCCGCGGGAGATACTCGGTCGCGAGAAAATCGCGGTAGCCCCGCATCGCGGGGATGATCTCGCGCTCGATCACCTGCGCGAGCTCGGTGCCGAATCCCGGCGTCGAGTCGCGCCGCGCGGGATCGTAGAACGGCGAGACGCCGATCGGCGTGGCAAGCAGCGTGTCGATCTCGGTCACCGCGATTTCGACGTTATGACGCGGAGCGGTATAGCCCCGCCGCAGCCCTTCCCGATGGTTCGCCATCTCCGTCGCGATATAGGCGGGGACGGCGTGCCAGCGCGTGAGCACCTGGCGCCGCGCGTCCTCGGTACCGACGCCCTGCAGCGCTGCGAGCGCGGTGACCGTGGACAGCCATCCCCCACCGGTATGCGCCACGCTCCAGAGCTCGAACCGACACACGCGCGCCCCCACCGACCCTTCAATGGCGTCGCGCATGATCCCGTACGCGACCCATTCCGGACCCGCTAGTCGCTTCGGATCGATCCGCTTGAGCACCGCGAGCCAGTCATCCTCGCGCTGTTGCCAGCGCGCCAGCGTGGCGGGCGAATTGTCCGGCAGCTTGTCGTGGCGTGTATTCGCCACCCCGTCGAGCGTCGCTTCGTCCGGATGCTGCTCGAAGTACGCGGTGAGATAGCTGTCTGCGAGCTGGCGGACCCGCGTCGCCAGGGAGTCGCTCGTCGTCTGCAGTACCAGCGCCAGGGCGAAAATCATGATTTGAGATAGAGCCGTTGCGGGTCCAGCACTTCCCGCAACAGTTGCAGCTCCGTGGAGGTGGGTGGGTCCAACCGGTTCAGGCGCGCGCGCGACTCGAGCTTCCACCCGACGCCGGCGCGCACTTCCGTCGCCTCGATCCCGGGATACAGTCCGGCGAGCACGAGATCGCCGCTCGCCTCATCGCGCTCGAGCACGCCCTTGTCGGTGATTACTTTGGCGACGCGCTGGCCCGGACTGGTCACGAAGTCGACCCGCTCGGGAAAGGCGCGGGGAGACAGCTTCGAGACGATCAGGATGCGGTGGGCGTGAATCGCGATCTCGGCCGCGCCGCCGGACCCCGGGAGGCGGACCTTGGGCCGCGCGTACGGGCCAATGACGGTGGTGTTGATGTTACCGTGGCGATCCACCTGCGCTCCGCCGAGAAAGCCGACCTCGATGCGTCCGTTCTGCAGAAACAGCTGAAATACGTCCGCCATGCTACACACCATCAGCGAGCCGGTGACGAGCGCGGGATCGCCGATCGAGACGGGAAGCCGCGACGGCGTCGCGCCCACCGCCCCGGACTCGTAGATCAGCACGAGCTTGGGGGCATGGGTGCGGCGCGCCAGGTTGCACGCGAGGTTCGGCAGGCCGATGCCCACGAACACGACCTCGCCGTCCGCCAGCTCGCGCGCGGCGACGACGGCCATCATCTCGTCGGCCGTGTAGTCAGAAACCGTAATTGACTCCGGCGCAGCGCTGCTCTCCCGCCTTCAGCCGCTCCGCCAGCCTCGGCTGTTTCTGCATGTACTCGGCGCGGTCACGCACGCCGTAGACGAATTCGTCGAGATAATGACTGAGCCCCGCGGACTCGCGCGAGATCGTGTCCCAGCCGATGTAGAATTCGTTGTCGCGGTCGTAGTACCCTTGAGCGTACGACGGATGCGCGCCCCACGGCTCCACCACGACGGCACTCACGATCATCGCCGGAATCAGCGTCCGGTTCGGATCGGAGCGGATCACGCGCTCCTCTACCAGCTCCTCCACGACGACGATCACCCGCTGCGAGGCGAACGCCGCCTCTTTCTGCACGCCGAGCAGTCCCCAGATCTGAGTGTTGCCCTGCGCGTCGGCGCGCTGCGCGTGCACGATCGTGACGTCGGGATTCAAGGCCGGGACCGTCGCCAGCTCCTCGCCGGTGTACGGGCACGTCACCGATTTGATGCGCGGATTGGCGCGCGGCAGATCGGTGCCCGCGTAGTCGCGCAGCGTCCAGAACGGCAGCCGTGCGGCCCCCGCGCTGAACCTTGCTACCATGCCGAAATGCGAGTACTCCTCGATCTCGAGCGTGTGTCCTTCGACCGCGCGCCGAAACGCGTGCAGCGAGCCGACGCCGGGATTGCCGGCCCACGAGAACACGAGCTTCTTCGCGCAGCCCGCGGCAATCATCTGATCGTAGATCAAGTCAGGTGTGAGACGGCACAACGTCAGATCGCGGCGGTGCTGGCGGATGATCTCGTGTCCCGCGGCGAACGAGATGAGATGGGTAAACCCTTCAATGACGACCACGTCGCCGTCGCGCACGTGTCGCGCGACCGCGTCCTGCATCGACACGACTTTTGACGCTAGTCCGACATCTCGTGCAGGCACTCGTCGATGATCCGGAGGGCGGTGTCGACGTCATACTCATCCACGACCAGCTGGGGCGCGAGCCGCAGCGAGCTCTTCCCACAGCCGAGGAGCAGGAGGCCTTTCTTGAAGGCGCGGCCCACGATTTCGTGGGGGATGTCGGGGGCGGGCTCGCGCGTGTCGCGGTCCTTCACGAATTCCACACCAACCATGAGCCCGCGCCCGCGCACGTCCCCTACGCCAGCGTACTTATCCTGCAGCTTGCGGGCGCCGGTAATCAACCGATCCCCCATCTTCGTGACGTTGGGCAGCAGCTCCTTCTCGACGATGTCGAGCGTGGCGAGCGCGGCCGCGCAACACACCGGGTTGCCGCCGAACGTGGTCCCGTGGGCGCCGGGCTGCCACTTCATGATCGATTCTTTGGCGATAATCGCGCCGATCGGCATGCCGCTGCCGAGGCCCTTGGCCGAGAGCAGAATATCAGGCTCGATCCCTTCGTATTCACACGCCCACATCTTCCCCGTGCGGCCCACGCCGCACTGCACCTCGTCGCAGACGAGCAGAATGCCGTAGCGGTCGCAGATCGCGCGCAAGTCTTTGAGGTAGCCGGCCGGCGGGACGACGTAGCCGCCTTCTCCCTGGATGGGTTCCACGAAAATTGCGGCGACGCTGTCGGGCGGCACCTTCTTGGTGAACAGCTCCTCTTCGATCCACGACGTGCAGCGTGTCGTGCAGGCCGACTCGCCGCGGCAGTACTCGCAGCGATAGCGATAGCCGTACGGCACGTGATGGACTTCGGGCAGGAACGGCGCGAATCCCGAGCGCTGCACGGCTTTGCTCGCGGTGAGACTCAGCCCACCGTAGCTGCGTCCGTGAAAGGCGCCGAGGAAGCCGATGATCGCGGGGCGGCCGGTCGAATGGCGCGCGAGCTTGATGGCGCCTTCGACCGCTTCGGTGCCCGAGTTCGACAGAAAGACGCGCTTCTTGCTCGGCCCGGGCGCGAGCTGCGCGAGCCGCTCGCACAGCGCCGCAAAGCTCTCGTAGTAAAAGTCGCTCCCGCAGATATGAAGGAAGCGCGCCGCGGCGTCCTGCACGGCCTTCACGACCTTGGGATGCCCATAGCCCGTTGAGGCGACCGCGATGCCCGCCATGAAGTCGAGGAACCGATTGCCGTCGACGTCCTCGACGACGGCGCGCTCGCCGCGGGCCACCGCGAGCGGATACTCTTTGGGATAGGATGTCGAAGCGAAACGGTCCTGCCGCTCGACGATGGCGCGCGCCTTGGGGCCTGGCGGCGGCACGACGATGCGCGGATAGTCGCGCGCGGTCGTCATACCCGAACCTTCACTTGCGAGAGAGTCTTCTCGAGCGCTTTCGTAAAACGAGCGACGATCTCATCGATTTCGGTTTCCGTAATGATGAACGGCGGAGCGATCAGCGCGGCATCGCCGCTCGTGCCGTCTGCGTGGCCGACGTTGGGCCAGACGGTCAGACCGGCATCGATCGCCGCGTCGGCGAAGCGCTCCGCAAATTTCGCCGAGCGTGGGAACGGCGCTCGGCTCGCCTTGTCTTCGACGAACTCGAACCCGGCCAGCAGCCCGCGGCCGCGCACGTCGCCGACATGGGGGAGGTCGGCCAGCAGCCGAATCCGGTCATGGAGGACCCGCCCCATCTGCGCGCACCGCTCGACCAGGTCATGCTTCTTGAGATACCGCATCGTCGCCACGCCGGCCGCACACGCGACGGGGTGATGCGAGAAGGTTTGCGCGTGCACGAAGCTCCCTGATCCTTCCGCGATCGCGTCGACCACCCGCTGCCCGGCAGCGATTCCCGAGAGCGCGGCGTAGCCAGCCGACACCCCTTTGCCGAACGTCATGATGTCGGGCGCCACTCCGTACGGTTCGATCGCCCACCACGTGCCCGTACGACCGACGCCGACGAGCACCTCGTCGGCGATGAAGAGCACGTCGTGGCGGTCGCAAATCTCGCGCACGCGCTTGAAGTAGTCGGACCGCGGCGTCGAGGCGCCGGTCGAAGATCCGCCCACGGGCTCGGCGATGAACGCCGCGACGTTATCGGCTCCGAGCTGCTCGATCGCCTCTTCCAAGACGGCGGCGCTGCAGACCGGGCAGGCGGGGCCACGCCCGCCACACTCGCAGCGATACGGATAGGACGCAGGAATCCGGTGGACGTCGACGAGCCATGGCTTGAACGGCGCCTTGTGCGCCTCGCGGGCCGACGCGGACAGCGCGAGCAACGTGCTGCCGTGATAGCCGGGGCTGAGCGCGATGATCTTGTGCTTGCTGGGACGTCCCTGCTCGACCCAATACTGGCGCGCCAGCTTTAGCGCGGCTTCGACCGCCTCCGACCCACTACAAAGGAAGTAAAGCTTGGAGAGGTCGCCGGGGAGCGTGTCCGCGACCTCGTCGGCGAGATTCTCGACCGGGCCGTGGGTGAACATCGTCCCCGAGAGGTATCCGAACTGCCGGCACTGCTCGGCGATGGAGTCGGCGATCTCGGGGTTCGAATGACCCAGGTTCGCGACATAGGCGCCTCCGACGGCGTCGAGGTAGCGCTTGCCGCGCTCGTCGATGAGCCAGCACCCCTCCCCGCGCACGATCTTGGGGTACTCGTAGCCGAGCTTGCGGTAGAAGACGTGGCTGTTGGGATAGCGGTGAGATTTCACCCGGGAAAAGCTACGACGGGCGACAAGAAGGGGCGAGCATCTCGGCCCGGCCCTCATTAACTTGAAGTCCCGCAGCCTACTGGCCCCTCGTCCAATGGCAGGACAGCGGACTTTGGATCCGCGAATCTAGGTTCGAATCCTAGGGGGCCAATCTGCTACGAATGTCCAATGTTCAATGTCCAATGTCCAATGCCGAATGACCTTCGTTGTTGATGTCTCATTGATGGAGCCTGGAGATCTTCCATGGTATGTTGCATAGCGTGAGCGCCTCTCCATTGATGACGGCTGAAGAGGTCGAGCGAATCTCGATTGCGGGCAAGGTGACCGAGCTAGTCCGGGGGCGATTGATCGTCCGCGAGCCACCCGGTACCCATCACGGGGCTATCGCCGCAAACCTTGCCTACTATCTGAGTGACTTCGTGCGGCGGCATGGCTCGGGTGCGATCTTTGCGCAGGACACCGGATTCAAGATCGCGTCCGACCCGGACAGTGTTCGAGCTCCTGACGTCGCGTTTGTCGCACGCGAGCGGACCGGGCTGATTCGAAGCCGCGGCTACGCCGAACTCGCCCCCGATCTGCTTGCCGAAATCCTGTCTCCCGACGACCGACCGGCAGAGGTGCTCGCCAAGGTGGCGGATTGGCTCGCCGCCGGGACGAGGATCGTGTGGGTCATCGATCCCCAGCGACGCGACGCGCGCGTCTACGGCCAGGACGGGAGCCTCACGGTTTTGGGGAGCGACGACTCGCTGGAGGGTGAGGATGTCCTCCCCGGATTCGCCTGCTCCTTGAAGGACATCCTCGACTGACCTACGGCCCGATGCCGGCTTGACGGCCGCTCGGAAGTGCGGCAAGTAGGTCCCATGGCAAAGAAAGCCGAGGCACGCAGCTCTGAAACCGGCCGCTCCTACCGGCTGGATCGCCTGATCGGTCAGGGCGGGTTCGGCGAGGTTTACCTCGCGACCCCGTCGCCGCAGGGCGTGCTGCCGCCGCAGGTCTGCATCAAGATCAGCCACCGTCTCACCGCCTGGCTCCGCGAGGCGTACTTCGCCGAGCTCCTCGAGCAGGAGCCGCGCGCGCTGCGAGTGTTCGACCGGTTCGCGGAGGTCGACGGTGACGGCATGCGCTACTGCATGGTGATGGAGTACGCGCAGCATGGCGACGTGGGCGCCTGGCTCAAGCAGCGGGGCCCGCAGCCCGAGCGGTTCGTGCGCCGCGAGATCGCCGCGCTCCTCGGCGCACTCGATACGCTGCATCGCGGACAGGCGCTCCATCGCGATCTCACACCCTTCAACGTGTTCGTCTGCGACAAGGAGCAGTTGAAGCTGGGAGACTTCGGCATCGCCCGTCACCAGCGCAATCGCTACGGCGTCACCGCCGACGCGTTCAACCCGCTCAACGCGCCGACGGAGATCGCGTGGGGCTGGATCCGGAGGTGGCAACAGCGCGACGACATCTATCAGGTGGGCCAACTCGCGTCGATGCTGCTGCGCGGTGACATCGCGAGTCCCATGCGGAGTAAGGACGTCCGTGGCCTTCCCTGCAGCGACCATTTGAAGGAAGTCATTCACCGCTGTTTGGGGAGCCGCGGCAAACGCTACGAAGCCGCCGGCGAGCTCATTGCCGCGCTTCGACAACCTCCCAAGGAGCTGTCGAAGGGGCGCGTCGCGACTCTCGCGGGAAAACGGCTGTCGATCACCGGCTTCCTGCGCCGTCCGCGGAGCGAGGCCTTCGCCGCGGCGCGTAAGGCGGGTGCGATCATCCAATCGAAGCCGGGACGCACGACCGACGTGCTCGTGCGCGGCCGGCCCAATCAACTACAGATCGCCGGGCAGGATGGCGGGACCAAACTGATGGAGATCCGGCGCCTGGCCGCGCTGGGACACCGGATCACCATCATCGGAGAGCAGCAGTTCTGGAAACTCGCCGCGTCCAGGACGCGGGCGCGACGGCGCAAGGGCTAGGGCGCTCGGGTCGACATGCTATCGGTAGGAGTGTGAGCTGTAGAATCCGACGCCGAGCTCTCAGAACTGATACCGGACTCCAATCTGCGCCTGGCGGCGGGCGTAGTCGCCGACCGGCTCGGCGAAGTCGAGCAGGCTCTGCTTGTTTTGGTACTCCGAATGGTTGGCCCAGTTGAAGAGATTGAACACATCTGCAGTCACGAGCAGCACGCCTCGCGGGAGCGAGAACGCCTTGCCCAGCCGGATGTCGACCGTGCGGTACCAGTAGTTCCACCCATCCCGACGCCAGGTCCGGATGCCATTGGGCCAGTCGTCATTGATGGCCCCATTCTTGTTGACGTCAGTGCCGACGGTCACGCCGAAGGGAGAGGGGCTCGCCGCCACGGCGATGGCGGAGAGCGCAAACCCGAGCGGCAGCTCAGTAAGCCCGGAAACGACCAGCCGGTGCCGCTCGTCGCCGTCGCTCCGCTGCATCGAGTATGCTCCAGAGTCCGGGTAGGCGTTCGTCGACACGCCGCCGAACTCCGACTCCGCCCAGCCCAACGTATATGCGAGGCTGACGCGCGTCGGCCCGCGGTCGACCTGCAGGGAGGTCACGATGCCGCGGAACCTCGCGTCCCCGAAGCTGCCCCAGACGGTGATATCTCCGTAGCGGCTCGTCAGCCTCCGTTGGCCCGTCGCCGAATCCACCGTGTTCACATTCACCGTCACCGGGAGATTGTGCAGGTCTTGGTGCAGGTAGTCCAGGTTGAGCGTGACGTGGTCAGACAGACGGCGTCCGATGCCGACTGACCACTGATGATTCACAGGCGTCTCCACGCGATCGGGAAGCAGCACGAGGTTCGGCGGCGTCGCGGTGCCGCCGGTGCCGGTGACCACCCGGCTCCGCAGCACCGCCGGGTCCGTCGTGCCGGGATTCTGAAACGTGTAGGTGCGCCACGTCCACGAGGTCTTCTCGAAGAAGGCTCCGTACACCGGCACACGGTCGTACATCACGCCGTACCCGGCCCGCAGCGACGTGCGGCCATTGCGGAAGAGGTCCCATGCCGCGGCGACGCGCGGCGCGAAGTTGTCGAGATCGGTCGCGCGGTCGCCGGAGTTGAGATACCGCTCGCCCACGACGCGCTGCAGCACGGTGTCGCTTGCCCACGGCGCGGTTTCACCCTGATTGAGCGTGCCGACCTCGGCATCGTACCGTACGCCCGCCGTCACAACAAGCGTTGTAACAGGCCGCCACTCATCCTGGATGTACCCGCCGACGAGCCATCCATCGATCGTGGCGCGCGCGTCGTTCGTCGAACTGGGATCGAGGAAGCCGACGCCGATGCGGCCGCGCTGCGGCAAGCTGCTCGTGTCGGTCGGGAAGAAGAAGAAGCCGTCCTTGTTCGTCGGTACGTAACCCCGGCCCCGAACGCGAGTCAGCTCGACCCCCGTCTTCATCACGTGCTGGCCGCCGAACCGGCCGACCGTGTACGAGGTCTTGTCGCTGAAGCCGATGTGCCGCTCGGTGATCGTCATCGGAAAGTCGGTGCGCCCCACCTGGATGCCAGGATACTGGAACGTCGGCCCCGGGATCAGCTGAGAATCGTCTTGGTCGTTGTGGAGCACATGGAGCGAGACCTCGTTGACGAGCGAGGCCGACACATAGCGGTCCCGTAGCTGCACGTTGCTTACGCCGTAGCTGGAGACGACACCAGCGTCACGCGACACCTTCGCGCCGAAGTTGGATTCGGTCGAGAGACGTCGCCCCGTCCATGTCGCATCGAGCGTGTGCCGGCCACGCAGGGCGGTGAGGTGCGCCAAGCCCATGTGGTTCCGGAACGGCGCCCGGAACGTCCCAGCGTATCTGTCCCAGACCGCTGGATTCTCCCGGGGGCGCCCGGGGACGACGTCGATGAAGTTGTCGGTGATCTGGCTTTCGTAACTGACCGAAAAGAACAGCCGGTCTCTCAGCAGCGGGCCCCGCAGGTTGACGCCGAGCTGCTTTCGCTGGTAGTCGGGCTTTTCCTGCTGGAAGCTCCCCTGGGCGACCAGGTTTCTGCCCTGGTCGAAGCCGAAGATCGATCCGTGGAGCGTGTTCCCGCCCTGGTGAGTGACCGCGCTGATCACCCACGACGCGCCGTGCGTGTACTCAGGATCGTACGGGTTCAGGGAGACGCGGTACTCGCGAACCGCGTCTTGCGGGATCAGCGACCCTGTTGAGGGCACGCCGACGAGCTGTCCGGTCGCCATCCCTTTCCATTCGACTCCATCGACGTAAAGGTTCACGAAGCGCGCCGTGGAGAGCGCGCCGGCCGCGGGGATGGACCGACCGGCTTCCGGGGCGAAGGTCCGCACGCCCGGCGCAATCGACGCCAGCGTGAGCACGTCGCGCGTGTTGAGCGGGAGCCGTTCGATCTCCCGCTCGAGCACCGCGGTGGAAACGTCGAGCCTCCCCACTGACAACTGCGACCCTGCCTGGACGACGATTGGCTCGAGCTCCACCGCTCCGGGCTCGAGCCTGAAGTTGAGCGTCGCCTGGTCACCGACCGTGAGTTCGACGTCCGTCCGGCGCTCCGCACGATAGCCCACCGCGCGAGCGGTCACATCGTACGACCCGGGGGGCAGCCCGAGCACGCGGTACGCGCCTCGGACGTCCGCGAGCGCAGCGCGAGCGGAGCCGTTCTCCCGGCTCCGCGCCTCCACCTCTGCCCGCGACACGACGGCGCCGTCGCTTGCGGTGACGACACCCTGCAGCGTCGCCGTGGTCGCCTGCGCTGAGAGCGACGCGGCCACGCACACTGCTAGCGAGCACATGATGAACAGCCGGTTCACGACAAAACTGAGTTCGGCTCGAGCGATCGACATGCACTTCCCCGGGTCTGGCCGGACACCCTCATCTAGCTCCGCGGGACTAACCCCGCAATGTCGTGCGTTCGGACGCAAGAGGCCGTGCACGTCAATGGTCTTCCGGCGGGAAGGTCTGAGCCAGCGCGGCGACGATCAGCTCGCCTTGGTGCTCCGCCCCCGCGGCGTTCTTACGCGTATAGGTAAAGCGATACCGAGTGGCGATCCATGCCATTCGGCCATCGGGTGACTGATGCACGATGCGCGAATCGAGGATGGTCGCTGCGGTGTAGCGCACCTTGGCGAAGTCGTACCCTTCCAGCGCATTCGTGTGAGTGGTTCGGAAGATCTGCCCGCCGGTGACGTTGTACACGGTGTCTCCCTCCGGAAGTTCGGCGCGCAGAGCTGCCGTGTCGGCTGCAATGAGATCGGCGTTTTCGGCGTCGATCGTCCTGAGAAGGGCTGCCCGTTCGGCATCGAGGTTTACCGTCGGACGGGTACACCCGAGCATCATGACACCGAGCCCGATGGAGAGGGCGCTGACGTTCACGGCTCGACCCACGTCACGAGCGCATTGAGGGCGGCGATGCGGTCCGCCAGCTTCGAGGTGCAATGCCCGTAGCCGACGCTGGACTGCTGCCGCCTCAGGAACTCGGACCGCCCGGCGGCCGCCACGCGCTCCTGGTAGACCAACTCACTCATGACGCCCGGCAAGGCAGGGTCACGCGGGGTGAACAACGTCAGGACGGGCACGCGCAGATCGCCGTCCGGCTCGTAGTACATGGATGCGTAGTGGGCGGCGTACCGTCCCGCGTCGAATCGCAGGGCCGACGCGTTGATGGCGTGCAGGAGGTCGGCGTCGAGCGCTCCGGTGTACTCAATGTCCCGGTTGCCGACCGGAGGCTCGCCGTGTCCGCGGACGATGAGGTCGTTGACTTCTCGCGCGTGTCGGAAGAGCTGGTCTTCTATCGACGCCATGAGCTCCGATTCGCTGCTGAACGGCACCGGGGTCTGTAGGATCGCGGCGATGCTGTGGGCGCCGCCCGGGCTGGCGAGCATGGCCGCGCGCGCCGGCAGGCGAATGTGATTCACGAAATCGATCCCCTCGGGCACGCCCAGGGCGCCTCCCGGAAGGACGCTGGGATAGAAGAAATCGAACAACAGCCTGACGTCGAACATGTAGCGGAATCGCTCGAACGATCCGCCGAGGACGCCGCACTCCGACAACACGCCGTCGTACTGCGTCGGGTATGACTCGGCCAACATCACGGCGATTAGCCCGCCCATCGACTGGCCGTACAGGTAGGTGTGGCTCGGCTCGCCGAACTGCGCAGCGAAGAGCGCTCCCAGCTCGTGCGTGCGCTGCGCGCCGTCCTTCACCGCCCAGCCGTTCTCCGAGAAGCTCGAATAGGCCAGCGCGTAGCCATGAGCGCCGAGCGTATCCGCCGCCGGTCCGAGCGTGGGAAGGGCAATGGGGCGCGCGGGGTCGACCAGCCCGTGGATGAAGATCACGAGGCGGCCATTCCAGTCGTTCGGGAGGAACATCGCGTAGAGCGCTCCTGACTCGGCTACACCCTGAACTTGACTGGCCCAGACGCTGGTGGTTGTCGCGTCCGTAGTGGCTGTGAGGTAGCGCGGCGGAGTCGGCGCAGTGACGTCGGACTCGCGGGAGCTGTCGCACGCGGGGACTGCAAGCCCAGCGAGGACGGTGGCCAGCGCAACCGAGGTTGATCGAGTGCGATTCATGATTCCCCTCCGAGGATGATGTGCATTGTAGATCCGATCTGCGCGCTCGACCTTCACGGCCGCCAGCTGGGTCTGACGCCGCCAGTGAGACCGGCGAGGTCCCCGTTCCGCCTGACAATCCGGATGCTCGACACCGTAACGTCCGAGCATGTGGAGGTGGCAACGAACGCGACGTGGCGGCCATCGAGGGACCACGCGGGATCCGAGTGGACCTCAAAGCAATCCGCATAGAGAGTCGCGGCCGACGTCAGCCCCACAACCGAGCCATCAAGGGCGTTCATGATGACGATTGTTTGGAAAGAGCCATTCGAGCGTCCGATCGCGAGGCTGACGCCGTCGGGTGACCACGCAGGTTGGAAGTCCGTGACCCAGGGGTCGCGGGTGAGGCGCCTGACTCCAGAGCCATCTGCATTCATGACGTAGATGCCGGGGTACGCGGGGTCCCCCTCGCGGTTGCTCCGGAAGGCGATCTTGGAACCGTCCGGCGACCATGCGGGCTCTCGGTCATCAGCAGCATTTGTCGTGAGATTCACCGTGTTTGTCCCGTCGGCATTGATCACGTAGACATCAGCATTCCCGTCGCGGTCGCTCGTGAACGCGATCTTGGAGCCGTCAGGCGACCAGGCCGGCCGATAGTCGTAGCCCGCGGCGCTCGTGAGCCTCAGCGGGTTCGAGCCGTCGGCGTTCATCAGGTAGATCTCGGGGTCGCCGTCGCGGTCGCTCGTGAAGGCGATCTTGCTGCCGTCCGGCGACCAGGCGGGCTCCGCGTCTGACGCCGGGTGCATGGTGAGGCGGGTGCGGCCCGACCCGTTGGAGTTGACGACGTAGATCTCGCCATTGCCTTCGGCGACGTCGGAGAACGCAAGTTGCGTGACCGGTGCGCACGCGACGTCGAACTCGACCGTGGTCACACCCGGCTTAATCGGCACGGTTCGCGAGCTGGGACTGGTGAAGTCGCAATTCACCGCGATTCCGGCGAATACGATCCTGTACTCACTGCCGTTGTAGGCGCCACCTGCCGACAAATCGGAGAACGTCGCGGTTCCATTGGCGAGCACCCAGCCGGAGGTGATGTAGCCATCACCTCCCGAGAGGACCATGGACACCACCACGCCATAGCCGTTTTGATCGAGATCGACGCCCGTCGTCACCGCGGTCACGCGCAACTCGGGAGGAGGCGGCGGCGGGGGCGGCGGGGGCGGCGGGGGAGGCGGGGGAGGCGGAGGCGCCGTGAGCGTCGTCGCGCACGCTGCACCGGTGAGCGTCGAGTAGGTCGTCTGCTTCCCGCTTCTTCTGAACGACCGGACCTCGTAGCAGTACTGCGTCTCGGCGGTGAGCCCCGCGTCACTGTTGCTGGTGATGTTGGCACCTGTCGTCGCAAGCAGCGTGAACGCGCCGCCGGGCCCTGAGGTCGAGCGGTGCACCTCGAATCCGGTCTCGCTGGACGAGTTGTCCGGCCAGTTGACGTCGATCCGGCTCTCGGACACCGCGACGGCGCTGGCGCTTGACGACGCGTCCGCGCTCCGGAACTGCGCCTGGCGTGGGTCGAGCGGGTCGCTGTCACAGGCAGCCAACAGGCAGAGCACTAGCCACGAACCGCCCACGGTGGAATGGCGCCTAGCGAGCATGCAGTCCTCCTTGGTCAAACCGCACGAATACGTCTCCGGTTGCGAACGGCCCCGCTTCAGTACCCTGACTCGAGTGATCGACGGTCAGCGTATCGGCGACCACCCTGGCGACCAGCACAAGCGGAGCCGTCGCGGCGCGCTGAACAGGAATCACCAGGGTCACGTGGCCGCGCGGCCCGACCGTGCCTGCGACGGGACCGAATGTCCCCGGGGGCGCCCCTACGTCGCCGGCGAACCAGATGACCGTTCCGTGGAAGTTCGAGCCATCCGCGCTGTCGATTGTCAGCGTGACGAGGAGACCGACGTTGAGCGAGGGTGCGTCGCTCGGCGCACGCGCAGGATTCGCGTAGCTCCACGCGCCGAGCATGACCGCGGCGGCGGGGGCTGGCGCAGCCGGAGCGACTGGGTCGACCGCAGTATTCTCTCCGCAGGCGGCGATTAGCAGCGTGAGCATGAGAAGAGAACCGCCTACGGCATAGCGAGATACGGCGACCATACAGCCTCCGCGATTGCGAGCGGGTCCATGGCAGCTACCTTGAGGATTGAAGCTGCGTCGGTCGCCTTACCTGCCTCTCTCGTGCGGCTTACCTGCGCGCGTTAGGGCCCCAACCACCGGCGCAGGAGGCTGGATGGGGTCGACGATCCGTCTAACCACGCTCGGTTCGCTGGATCTGCAGGGCGCTGACCAAGATGCGCTTCGATCCCTCCTCGCCCAGCCGCGACGAGTCGCGCTCTTCACGTATCTCGCTCTAGCCACGCCGCGCGGTCTGCACCGGCGTGACACGCTGCTGGCCTTGTTCTGGCCGGAGCAGGACGCGCAACGCGCCCGCAACGCCCTCAGTCAAGCCGTGCACTTCCTCCGGCGCACGCTCGGCGCCGAAGCCATCGTCAGTCGCGCCGACGATGAACTGGGGCTCAACCATGAGCTAGTCTGGTGCGACGCGATCGCGTTCGAGGCCGCTCTCGACGCCGGCCGGACCGCCGAGGCACTGGAGCTCTATCGAGGTCCCCTGCTCGAGGGGTTCCACGTCTCCGATGCGGCGCCGGAGTTCGACCGTTGGTTGGACGACGAGCGCACGCGGCTGTCGCATCGCTACGCCCAGGCCGTGGAAGCAACGGCGACCGAACTGGAAGCGGCGGGTGATTTCGCGGGCGCCGTGACGTGGTATCGCCGCCTGGCCGCCCACGACCCCTTCAGCTCGCGCGTGACGCTCAGGCTGATGCGCGCCCTCGCGGCCGCTGGCGATCCGGCCGCCGCCATCCGACACGCCCGCGTGCACGAGACGCTGCTGCGTGAGGAGCTGACTGCGCCGCCTGATCCGCAGGTGGCCGCCCTCGTGCAGGAGCTCCAGTCATCGCGCAGTGCCGAGCCACGCCCAACCGCGGCCTCCGCCCCCGCGCCAGCTGCGGCGCGTATAACGCGCGAGCAAGAGCGACCCCATTCGACTCGGCGACGCCTGAGGCGTGCCGGTCTCGCGGTCGGCGCGATTGTCGTCGCGGTCAGCGGTGGAGTGGCATTGTCGCGCGGACGGAGCCCAGGGGGAACGCCCGCGATCTCCTGCCTAGCCGTGCTGCCGCTCGAGAATCTCTCGGGCGATTCCGCACAGGAGTATTTCGCCGCCGGCGTCACGGACGCGATCATCACCGAGCTCGCCCACTACGCGCAGCTCAACGTCATCTCCCGCACCTCCACCATGCGCTACAAGCGGGCCCCGAAGTCGCTGCCAGAGATCGCCCGTGAGCTGGACTGCGACGGCGTGGTGGAAGGGACCGTCATCGGTGCGAACGGACGGGTACGCGTCGACGCCCAGCTCGTGCACGCACCGGATGATCGGCACCTGTGGGCCGAGTCGTACGAAAGCGATATGAGCGACATGCTTGTCCTGGAGCGGCGGATCGCTGAGGCTATCGCGCGACAGGTGCGCGGCGTCGCTCTGGCAGGCGATTCGGCGTCACGGCGTACGGCGCGGCGCGTCGATCCGGTGGTGTACGGTCTGTATGTAAGAGGGCGCGATTTGTTCGCGAGCCGTAACCCGGTCGCGCTGCGACAGGCTCTCACCCTCTTCGCTCAGGCGATCGCCCGCGACTCGAGCTTCGCGCTCGGCTACGCCGGCTTGGCCGACACGTATCGGATGCTGAGCGGCCTGGGCTACGCGCCGGGCGCCTCGTACACGGACAGCGCTTGGGCTATGGTCACGCGCGCCCTCGAGTTGGACAGCACGCTATCGGAGGCGCATACGTCGCGCGCCGCGATCCTCACCGGCGGAGGCAAGTGGACCGAGGCGGACGCGGAGTTCCGCACGGCCATCGCCCTGGAGCCCAGCAACGCGCTCGCGCACCACTGGTATGCGATCCTGCTGATCACCCTCGATCGGCGAGACGAGGCGGTGCGCGAGGCCAGGCGAGCGGCCGAGCTCGATCCGCTGTCGCAAGCGGCGCAAGGCGCGAAGGTCATGATCGAGACCTATGCCGGGGTCAGAGGCAATCCCAAGCAGGTCCCGGCGCGAGCGGCGCTGATCGATCCGACGCACCCGGGGACCATCGCGACTCGTTCGGTGAAGCTCGCGCAGACGGGACACTGCCCCGAGGCATACGCCGAGAACCGACGCGCCCAGGAGCTCGCGCCCGACAACACCCGAACGCTGTTGAGCCTTGTCGGCGTCCACATGTTCTGCGGCAAGAGAAAGCGCGCGCGACGGCTGCTCGATGATGTCGAGAGACGCCCCGATGCCCTGGGGTCCGGGGTGTTCATCGCCATGGTGTACACGGTGCAGGGCCAGACCGACTCCGCATTCGCCTGGCTCGAGCGGGCGCGCTGGGGTCTAGAGACGCGGATGGAGCTCCGGATATCAGAGCGACTGAAGCCACTGCGCGGGGATCCGCGATATCGTCAGCTCCTGAACCGCATGGGACTGCCGTAACGACCATCCGGGGTCATCACCACACTCCCACGATGGCCCGAGCAGAAGGGGCGAGAATCTCGGCTCGCCCCTTATTAAGTTCAACTCCCTCAAGCTTGCTGGCCCCTCGTCCAATGGCAGGACAGCGGACTTTGGATTCGGCCCCCCGCAAGGGGGGCCGTTGTTTTATGAGTGTGTTGTGCTCAGTCGAGGGGGCATGAAACACTACGGTCCGACATGGTCCGGCAAGGCGAGCGGCAAGGCAGATCATCGCAACTGACAATAGGCCCACCGTCCGATCCGAGACTTGATCCCGAACGCACCGATCAACGCATAGAGAATCAGCTCAACCATCGGTCTGTTTCCAACACGGCACACGTCCCGCAATCAGGTCCTGGGCCGTGAGCCCATGCAGGACGATGTAGTGCCGACTGACGTGGAACGTCCGGGGGTCGTCCCTGACCGTCACGTTGATGTACTCGCCTAATTCACGAATCATCTCTTCCACCATCGCCCGGATGGCGAGAGCGCGGTACACATGGTTGTAAACGGCCTTGGCATTCGGCCAACCGACGACCTTCGCCACCGCGTCGGCCGGCATTTCTTCCACGACGTACAGCTCGACGGCCACGCGCTCTTCGGGACTGAGGCGGCTCAGCGCATCGTCCAGCTCGTCGCGCCGTTCGCTCGCACTCGCCTGCTCCTCCTCGATGTCGTCCATGGAGGGGACCGGCCCACCGAGCTCGCGCAGGATCCGCCCACGCCGACCGCCAGTCACCGCGCGATAGGTGGCACTGACTTCGGCGAGGAACTGACCGAAGGTGAGATCGAGTCCGTCGGAGCCCTTCAGCAGCTCGTAGGATTCGACGTGACTTCGCTTATTAATGAAGAGGAATTCGAAGATGCGGCGCCGCAGCGGCGGCAGCTCCGCGGCGACCGTCGAGAGGCGCCGGCGACCGTCACGATGACGAAACCAGTCAACGGTAAGATGGCGAACGACGGTGACGAGCCAGGTGGAGAAACGCGCGCTGTGGGACGGCTGTTCTAAGTAGCTGCGCAGGCGCTTGAGATCCGATTCGCGCAGCGATTCGCACGCGTGCGCGAACACATCCATTACGTCGTCGTAATCCTGTGCGTAGTGGCGGATGGCCGCGAAAATGAGGCGGCGATAGCGATCGAGAAACAGGTCCCACGCAGCGTCGCTCTTGCCGCGCTGCAGCTCGACCACCCAGGCGTCCAAGGCCGGTCCCTCCGGGGGGTGCGGCCGGATATAGCCCTGGATGTTGCCGATTGCAACCGACGGGTCACGCACGCGGCGTGTGACGGACCGCTGCCGCCCAATTGCTCAGGGTCTTGGGGACAGCTGAGATCCGGCGCCTGGCCGCGCCCAAGACGCGGGCGCGGCGGCGCAAGAGTCAGGATCAGTTACGGAGTCCTGAGCGTAACCGCCTTTTCACTTCCTCCACGCGGCTCCTCGCCAAGCAGGTAGCGCCACGCGTCGCGCAACAACGGCACTCTATCGGAGCCAATGGGCGTGTTGTTGTCCCGAGCCGTGCTCTGGTGCGGGTTGGGGCGGTCATATCCGAGCGTCGGCCTCAGGTCCGTGAAGAGGATGTGCGTCCCGCCGTAGGGTGGCTCGTTGACCTCCGCCTGCACAGGAGCGCCAAACCGCTCCATGTCGAGCGCAGGGAGATTGAGGCGGATTCCCACGACGAGATGATCCTGGTCGTGGAACAGCGCGAAGTACTTCGCCGCCGGCGTCTCTCCGATGGAGATCCACGGGTCGACTTGCTCGGGCACGCGTTGCTCGGGCGGCCCCGAGAACATCACGACGCGATCAACGTGGCGGAGCTTCCCGATCAGCGCGGCCTGGCCCGCGCCCTGCGACTGACCGCTCACCGCGATCTGTGACCACTTGGGCGTGCCGTCGTTGTCCAAGAACCGTGACCATCCCTCGGCCGGGTACTGGTCAGCTAGGTATCCGAGGAGCTTCGCCAACCGATTGTCGATGCTGTTCGCCGGCGTCACGTTCACGATGCTCGAGCTGTCGTCGCCCGTGAGAACCTCCAGACGGATATCGCCGGAACAGTCCGGGTCGAGACTATGTCCGGCAGGATTGAAGCTCCCTCCGCAACTATTCACGACCTCCACATCGTTTTGATAACTGAGGCCGATCACGTGGTAGCCCAGACGCGCGGCCTCCTGCTCGAACAGCTGCCAACTGGCCGGCACGTTATTGGCGCCAGGCATGAACACGAGCAGCTTGGGGTTCCCGCGCGCCGTCGTGTCGAGCCAGACGTAATGGTCGGCGAGCGCGCGGTCGATGGCGGGATCGGTCGCCTGCGGGGCGACGGTGTGGAACACGAGGGGCGCCGACGCTTCCTCCGTGATCTGCGACATCATCGGATCAATCGAGCGAGACATCGTCGCGTCGGGCGCTAGTTGACGCGCGACATCGCGGCAGCCGGCGAGTGTAACAAGCATCGCGGCGACCGCGACGGCAAAGCGTGTGACGTGTGACATGATCCACCTTCCTGTGGCCGTGATTTCGCTTGGCCGAGCGGTCGCACCATTGCGGAGCCGTCTCGCCACGGTACTTTCGCGTGTGACGCGCACACACTAGGGCCACGATGTGAGTGGCCTGTTACGGGCGGCGTAACGATGAAATGACGCCGGCCGCCACATTGTGTGGCGTGGGCGCGCTCCTAGCAGTGCCGCGAGAGATTCGCTTGGTCGAATTCCGCATTCTCGGTGCGCTGAACCTCCTCAGCGCAGATGGGCACGAGCTCAAGGCGATCCTGGCTCAACCCAAACGGGTCGCGCTGCTCGCGTACCTCGCTGCCGCGACACCCCGCCGATTGCATCGGCGCGATTCTCTCATCGCAGTGTTCTGGCCCGATCTCGATCAGGAGCATGCCCGGGCTGCGCTGCGGCAAGCGCTGCACGGCCTGCGGCAAGAGTTCGGTGAAGGAGTGCTCGTGAGTCGCGGCGACGAGGAAGTCGGTCTCGACGTGGAGCGGCTCCGCTGCGACGTGGTCGAGTTCGAACGCGCCACCCAGGAAGGGCGGCTGGCGGACGCGCTCGAGCTCTATCGGGGAGAACTCCTCGAGGGCTTCTTCATTCGCGGTGCAATAGGTTTTGAGCAGTGGCTCGAAGACGAGCGCGCTCGTCTCAGATCCGTGGCGCTGCGCAGCGCCACATCGCTGGCGGAGCAGCGCCAGGCGGGCGGCGACCTTCGTGAATCAGCGCAGTGGACGCGGCGGGCGCTGCGCATCGCCCCGTTCGACGAGCCCACGTTGCGCCGGCTCATCCAGACACTCGACCGCCTCGGCGACCGCGCCGGCGCGCTCGACGTCTATGCGGCCTTCACACAGCGTCTCAAGGCGGAGCTCGAGACCGATCCGGCGCCCGAGACAGCCGCGCTCGCGACCGGTATCCGCGCGCGGAAGACCGCCCGTCCCACCGCGCCTGAGCCGAGCCCCAAGGAGCCGCGGCAGGCGATGCCGCTCGCGCGCGCTCGCCGACCACGGTTCGGCCTCGCGGTTGCGGTGCTGGGAATCGCCGGGGTGGTCTTGGGCGTGACCCTGCGCTCCACACCGTCGCTCAATCCGAAGCGCGTGCTGGTCGTGCCATTCACCAACCGCACGGGCGACAGCACCCTCGATCCCCTCGGCAGCCTTGCGGCCGACTGGATCACGCGCGGTCTCGGATCAACGGAAGTGCTCGAGCTTGCGGACCCCGGCGTAATCGTGTTGGGAGCCAATCGGACGGGTGGGACAGGCGTCGTCTCGGACCCGGTAGAACAGGCGCGCGCCACCGGCTCCGGAATGCTGGTGTCGGGCTCCCTCTACCTCCGCCAAGGTCAGATCGAGCTCAACGCCAGGATCACCGATGTGCGGAGCGGGAGCATAGTGCATCCGCTCGATCCGGTATTCGGCGATCCGCACGAGCCCCGGGCGGCACTGAAGGTCCTGCGCGAGCGGATCATGGCGGTCCTCGCCGAAGCGGTAGATGCGCGTCTCCGCGAGTTGGTGTCGATCGAAGGTCAGCCCCCCCGCTATGCCGCTTATCTCGCCTTCAGCGCCGGCGTCGAGATCTTCTACGGCGGACGCAGGGCCCGGGACGCACTGCCGTATTTTCAGCGCGCCGCCGCCCTCGACTCGACGTACGCGCTACCGCTGATCTGGGCTGCGTGGGCATACGGAGGAACCGCACTCGATCAGTGCGATTCGACCGCGGTGCTCGCCAAGCGGCTGGCCGGGATGAATCTCACGCCACTCGAGCAGTTGCAGATCGACCGAGTGATGGCCCGCTGTCGCGGCGATCTTCCTGCCGCATATGCCCTCGGCAAGCGACTGACCGACGCGCTTCCCCGCTCTGAGCTGATGTGGGAGCAGCTTGCCCGCGACGCACTCGATTTCAATCGTCCGCGGGAGGCGATAACGATTCTCGAGCGATTGCATCCCGACAGCGGCGTCCTCAGCGGCCGAGCCGGCTACTACAATTGGCTGACCAACGCGTACCATGTGCTCGGCGAGCATGATCGTGAGCTGCGAACCGCGCGCCGAGCCCGCCAACGCTTTCCGAGAAACCTCGCAACGCTCCGCATGGAGCTGCTGGCTTTGTCCGGGCTGGGGCGTGGACGTGAAGTGGTCGAGCGCCTCGACGAGATCGACACGCTGCCACCGGACCCGATCCGACTACCGGCTCCGGTGATGCGAGAAACGGCGCTCGACCTTGCAGCGCACGGCGACAGCGCTGCCGCCGGTATCGCGTTCGCTCGTACCCTCGCCTGGTTGGAGAGCCAGCCCGCCGCGGAACGCGCGAACGAAGACCAGCGCTTCGAGCGGGCATTGACACACTATGCGGCCGGCAATGCAGACTCCGCCCACGCCATCGCCGCGGAGCTGGTGCGCCGCCACCCGCGCGACGCGCGCTACACAGGTTTGCTCGGCACGCTGGCGGCGCAGCGCGGCGACCGCGCGGAGGCCGTTCGACTCAGCGACTTCCTGGTCGCTCTCGAGCGGCCCTTCGGGCGCGGCGAGGCCAGCTACTGGCGTGCTTGCATCGCGGCGCGGCTGGGTGAGCGGGACACCGCCCTCGATCTGCTGGCGCGCGCCCTGGATGCCGGATACGTCTACCAAGTCCGCTTCCTCGATGCGCATGTCGAGCCGAGCTTCGCCACGCTGCGCGGGGACCCGCGGCTCAAAATGTTGTTGCGGCCCAAGGGATGATCGGACTCCTTGCGTTGAGCTTCGTCGCACCGCTCTGCGCGCAGGGAATCACCTCCGCTGCATTGCAGGGGCGCGTTTTACAAACCGACAGCTCGCCCATCGTCGGCGCCGTCGTGACCGCGATTCTGCCGGCCAGCGGCGCCCGCTGGCAAGTCATGACCGATGCCGCGGGGCGTTACTTCATTGAGAACGTGCATGTCGGCGGGCCCTACGTAATTCAAGCCAGCGCACTCGGCTTCAAGCCGCAAAGCTTCGACGGTATCGTCCTGGCGCTAGGCCAGCGCCACCGCGCCGATTTCGCCCTGCCACCACTCGCGCTCGAGCTGCCCGCCGTCACGATCCGAGCCACGGTGGACCGGCTGTTGAATTCTGGGCGCACGGGTCCCGTGCACATCATCTCGGACACGGAGCTGGCGGCGCTCCCGAACCTGTCGCGTGACTTGAATGTCGCGGCCGCGCTCGATCCCCTGGCGGTCTTGAGGCCGCTCGGCGGGATTTCCGTCGGCGGTCAAAACCAGGGTTACAATGGTCTGCAGGTGGATGGCGGACTGAACGCGGATCCTTATTTCGGACGCACGCCCGGTGGCGCCTACCCGAGTGGATCCTTCCCCGAAGTGCTCCCGCACGCGATCTCGCTTGAAACCGTGAGCGAATTCCAGGTGCTCAGCGCGCCATTCGATGTTCGGCTCGGCAACTTCGCCGCCGGGCTCCTGAACGCCGTGACAAAATCCGGGACCAATACGCTGCATGGCTCGGGGTTCACCTTCGTCCAGGACGGCCGGCTGACGGCTGGCGGCCCGGGCGGTCGGACCGCGTTCACGAGCTCGCAATTCGGGGGGACGCTCTCCGGTCCCCTCGTGCGCAACCGCGTGCACTTCTTCATGAACGCTGATTTGCAGCAGCTCATCGTCCCCGATCCGGGGCCGCTGCCCTCGCAAGTCGGACGGACTGCCGTCAGCGAGTCCAGCGCCGCTCGCTTCCAACGAATTCTTGCAGACACGTTTGGTCTGAAGCCCGGCACGATCGGACCTTCCGAAGGCCACCTGCCGGCGCAGGACATTTTCGGCAAGATCACAGTCCAACTCGGGGCCAGCGGCCACCTGGAGATCTCCCATCGATATGCTCACGGGGATCGCCGGGATTTTGTCGATGCGGGACGCACCTTCGACACGACAAGCCTGTCATCGGTCGCCGGTCGAAGTCGATCGACCGTGAACACGTCGCGCCTGATTTGGAGCGCGCCGCTGCGGGGCCGGGCCCAGAACGAAGTCATCGTGAGCTATCAACGGTTGCTGGACACCTGCGAGCCAAACGGCTCGTTCCCGTTCATCCAGGTCTCCGCTGACGGGGGCTTTCTGATCGCGGGATCCAATTCAGTCTGTCCCACAACCGCAGTGCGGCAGAACGCCCTCGAGGTCACCGAGAACCTGACGATGAGCACGGGAGCGCATCTCGTCACCGTCGGCGTGCACGGTGAGATGCTCCACTTCCGCGATCCGTTAGTGCAGGTGTCAGCAGGCAGGTGGTTTTTTGCGAACCTCGACTCGCTGAGAACAGGCGGGGCGTACCACTATGACCGCGGCCTCCCCGGTCCGTCACCAGGAGCAACCTTCCACGCAGCTGGGCTCGGTGTCTACGCGCAGGACCGTTGGTTGCCCTCAGACCGTTTGACGCTGACCGTCGGGCTGCGCGCCGACATCCCGTTCCTGCCGGACGCTGCCTTCACCAACCCGTCGGTGCTCACCAGGCTGGGCGCGAATACGGGACACCTGCCGAGCGGGAACGCGTTGTGGTCGCCGCGGCTTGGACTCAACTACGATCTGACTGGCAGCGGCACTGCTTTTCTACGCGGTGGGATCGGACTGTTCAGCGGTCCCCCGCCCTATCGCTGGCTCGGAAACGGCTATCGCGATGGCGGGCAGGAGATGGTGGTGAACTGTAATAATGTGCCCGACGTGCCACGGCTCGGGAAGCCGTTCGTCGCGGCTTCCCAGCCGGCGACATGTCCGTCGCGCCGGGGCGCGATGCCCCGCATCAGTTTTTTCGACCGCGACCTCAAGTTGCCGCAAAACCTGAAGCTCGCGCTGGGAATGGATCGCCATCTCCCGAGCGAGATGACGGCGACGATCGATTTCTTGTACACACGCGCAATCCATGAGATCGCGATTCGCGAAGCGAACCTCGGTGCGCCGAGCTCGTGGGCGTTGGGCGAGGGGCGCCCCATGTACGGAACCGTCAACCCCGCGACAGGGATCGCGCGAACAGCGTGGCGTGACACATCGTTCCAGGAGGTTTTCCGCGTGTCAAACCGGAGCGGCGACTACAGCATCTCGCTGTCGGTGCAGTTGCGGAAGCGGTTCGGGGAGCGTGCTACGCTGTACGCGAGCTATGCGCTGTCACGAGCGTACGACCGCATGTCGATCGTCAACCTGCCGACCCGGGCGAACTTCAGCAACACGCCGCTCGATGGCACCGTGGAGGATCGCCGCCTCGCACCGTCCTTCTTTGAGACTCCACACAAGGTGGCACTGGGCGGAACGTTTCGTCTCGCGCGCGGCGTCGAGATGTCTCTCCTTTATCAGGGCGCGTCGCAGCCGCCGTTTACCTACGTGATCGATGGCGATGCAAATGCCGATCGCATCGGCGTCGCTGGCTCCCTCTTTAACGACATCGTGTACGTTCCGCGCAATAGCAGTGACATCACTCTCAGGATGGCGGACGGCTCGCCCGCCACGCCTGATGAGCATGCCAAACTGCAGAACTTCATCACGCAACACCCATGCCTGGACAAGCAGCGGGGACGCATCATGCAGCGCAACAGTTGCCGGAACAGCTGGCTCGGCGCGTTGAATGCCCGGCTCACGACGACCCTACTGCTCGTGCGAGGTCAGTATATCCAGATTGTCGCCGACATCGCCAACGTTGCGAACCTGATCGAGCCGCGGTGGGGACAATACCGTGACGTGACGACTGGACCGTCCGTACCTCTGCTCAAGCTGGTGGGGTGGGACTCGTCAAACGGGCGTGGCGTCTACACGCTCGAGCTGCCGCAGCTGGGACTCGTGGAAGACGCCCCGTCGAGGTGGCGCATTCAGCTCGGCGCGCGATACGCCTTCTAACTCAGGGCGTGAAAAACTCCGCCATCGCGGGCGCCGTGGCCGCCGCGCCCGGATACTGGGTGACGCCGAGGGCTTCGAGAATCAGGCGCAACGTGCTCTGATGCTGGTATAGCGTCGTCGACTGGTAACTCA
>Ga0307302_10000047_pt1 | contig 45010 bp, 46 predicted proteins | sample ER_DNA_183_FD_194490 | JGI IMG/M metagenome (GOLD analysis project Ga0307302, IMG submission 194490) | Bulk soil microbial communities from the East River watershed near Crested Butte, Colorado, United States - ER_DNA_183 | ecosystem: Environmental > Terrestrial > Soil > Floodplain | place...
GTCGCCTTGGCCGCAGATGTCCAGCGTAATGTCGGGGCGTGCGGTACGCGCGGCGGCAACCGCACGGATCGCAAATTCCACTCCTTTATAACGCTTCAATCGGCCCAGGTACAAGAATGTAGGGCGTGGCGCGCGCGGCGTTGCCGGATCGGGTCGATACGCCTGGGAATCCACGCCCGGATGAATGACGACTACCCGCTCCGCCTGGATGCCTCGCCGAACCAGGTCGTCCCGCGTGCTCTCGGAAATGGCGTGAAATCCCGCGTTCTGGTACACCCAGGGAATCGGCCGCTCCGCCGCCCATACCACCGCCGCCACGGGAACGCTGGCCTCGGCGAACGCGGTGGTTCCGAACAGATGTGGCACGATCGCCACGAACGGCAGCCGTGTGAGGGTCGGAAGAAAGAGCGGAACCTTGTTGATGTCCTCGACGACCACGTCGAACGGCGTCTCGCGCAGCGCATGCCGCACCGCGCCGCGGGCGCTCACGGCGAAGCTGTGCCGACCGCCGATGCGTGTGACTTGAATCCCGTCCACCAGAGCCTGGGACACGCAGTCGGGCCAGCCGCTCGCGATGAGACGTACGTCGTGCCCCCGCTTGGCGATCCGACCGAACAGCTCGTGGAGATGGATTTCGGCGCCACCGGCCTGAGGATTCTCCCGATCGTTCCAGTTGACGAGGAGAATTCTCACAGCGCGCCGGTCTCACGGGCCACGGCATCGAGCACGCCATTGATGAAGCCGGGCGCACGCGATCCGGCAAACCAGTGGGCGAGCTTCACCGCCTCATCGATGACCACGCGGGACGGCGTCGACGCCTCGTCGAGCTCCGCGAGCGCGAGTCGGAGGATGTTGCGCTCCACGGCGCCGACGCGCTCGAGCCGCCAGTGCTCGGAGGCATCCGCGATTCGTCGATCGAATTCGGGGAGCCCGGCGATAGCCTTGGCGGCAAGATCGGCGCCGCGATCGTAACCCGTCGGCGCTCCGCCGTAGATCACCGCGACACGAGCGACCACGGTCTCAATCGTCGGTCTGCCGGAAAGCTCCCACGCGTACAGAAGCTGGAGCGCGCGTGCGCGCGCCTTAGTCTCGGGACGCTGCACCGAGCCTCTCGAGCGCGTCGGCGGTCTCGAGGGCCGCATGCACCGCCTCGGCACCTTTGCTGACCCGCGCCAACGCCTGAGTCTCGGTCTCCGTGGTGAGCACGCCGAACCCGACCGCGATGCGATGGGCCAGCGCAACGTTGCCGAGGCCGCGCGCGGCCTCACCCGCGACGTATTCGAAGTGCGGGGTCTCGCCGCGAATCACGCATCCCAGCGCCACGATCGCGTCGAACCGCTCGCTGACCGCCGCCGCCTCCGCCAGCACGGGGAGCTCGAAGGCGCCCGGTGCCCACGTGACTTCGACGTTCGTATCCGCGATGCCGACGCGGCGCAGCGCTTCCCGCGCGCCGTCGAGAAGCTTCGACGTGATGTTCTCGTGAAAGCGACTCACGATGATCGCCACACGCCGCTGGCGGTTGGAGGTGCGCGCCGCGGAGGGTGCTCGGTGTGGCACGATCAGTGAGTGAGGAAGTGGCCGAGCTTGTCCCGCTTGACGTCGAGGTACGCCCGATTGTCATCCGACGGCGCCGGTACGATCGGCAGCCGCTCGACGATCTCGAGTCCGTAGCCTTCGAGGCCCACCAGCTTCATCGGATTGTTCGTCAGGACGCGAATCGAAGACAAGCCGAGGTCGAGCAGGATCTGCGCGCCGATGCCGTAATTCCGCAGGTCGGGCTTGAAGCCGAGCTTCTCGTTCGCGGTGACGGTATCGTGGCCCTGGTCCTGAAGCTCGTACGCCTTGAGCTTGTTCAAGAGACCGATGCCGCGTCCCTCCTGATCGAGATAGACGACGACTCCGGCGCCCGCCTCCGCGATCGTCCGCATCGCGCTGTGCAGCTGCCAGCCGCAATCGCAGCGCGCCGAGCCGAAGACGTCGCCGGTCAGACACTTGGAGTGCATCCGCACCAGGACCTGCTGCTTCCCTGCGACATCCCCGAACGCCAGCGCAATGTGCTCTGCTTCATCCACGTCGTTGCGGTAGCCGATGATCCGGAATTCGCCGAACGGCGTCGGGAGCCGAGCTTCGGCCACGCGATGGACCAGCCGCTCGTGCTTCAGGCGGTAGGCGACGAGCTGGGCGACCGTGATGAAGGTCAGTCCATGGTCTGTGGCGAACCGTTCGAGGTCGGGGCGGCGCGCCATCGAGCCATCGGCATTGAGGATCTCGCAGATGACGCCGGCGGGATACAGCCCGGCGAGCCGTGCGAGGTCGATGCTCGCTTCGGTCTGGCCGACGCGCTGCAGCACGCCACCGGGACGCGCGCGCAACGGGAAGATGTGCCCGGGGCGCCGCAGGTCGCTCGGCACCGTCGCGGGGTCGATCGCGACGCGGACCGTCGCGGCGCGGTCGGCGGCCGAGATTCCCGTCGTGACGCCGAACCGCGCCGCCGCGTCGATGCTGATCGTGAACGCCGTCTCGTGCGATTCATTGTTGTGTTCGGTCATCTGCGGCAGGCCGAGGGCGTGGCAACGGTCGAGCGTCAGCGGCATGCAGATCAGCCCGCGGGCGTGCGTCGCCATGAAGTTGATCATCGAGGGGCTAACCTTTTCGGCGGCGCCGATCAGATCTCCCTCGTTCTCGCGCCGCTCGTCATCCGCTACGATGACGAGCTTGCCCGCGCGAATATCCGCAATCGCTTGTTCTACTGCGCTGAACGACATAGCTGCCTCACGTACTTTCCAAGAACATCGGCTTCGACATGTACCCGATCACCGCTCGCGAGCTTTCCCAATGTCGTATGGTCGCGGGTGAACGGTACCAACGACACCTGCACGATGCTCTCCTCTGCGAGCGCGTTCACGGTGAGGCTCACGCCATCCACCGTGACTGCACCATGGAGCACCGTCTTCTCCGCGACTTCGGGCGGGACGCGAATATCCACGAGCATCGCGTCATCGACTTCGGCGATCCCTTCCACCGTGCCCACGCCGTCGACATGGCCCTGCACGAAATGGCCACCGAACCGGTCGCCGGCTCGCAGCGCACGCTCCAAATTGACGGCTCGACCCTTTTGCCACTCGCGGATCAGGGTCCTGCCGAGCGTCGTCTCCACCGCGTGAACGGTAAAGGCTCCCTTCACAACCTTCTCGACGGTCAAGCAGGCGCCGTTGACCGCGATGCTCTCGCCCTTCTTCACGCCTTTGTAGGACGCCTTTACACGCAGTTCCACGCCGTTGTTGACCCGCACCGCGTCTATCCTGCCGACCGCGTCTACGATTCCGGTAAACATAGCCGCCGATCCAAGACCAATAATGTATCAGAGCCCAGCGGCCGCCGCTCCACGACCACCCAGCGCGGCGCCTCGGCGAGCGGAAATGCCGGAACCCCTGGGAAAGCGGGCACGGCGCCCTCACCCAGCCAGATGGGCGACTGGACCCAGTACAACCGGTCCACCAATCCTTCGGCCAGAAGTTTCGAGCCGAGCCCGCCCCCGCCCTCACATAACAACGACTGGATCCCGGCGAGGCGCAGCTGCGCGAACGCTTGCCCCAGGGTCTCGGGACGGAAGACGCGCACGCCGCTCCCCTCGAGCACCGATACGTTCGCCATCGGCGCTTCAGGCGATGACATCACCCAGGTCGGCACTTCGCGCGCCGTCTGAACCAGCGACACGCCGAGGTTGAGCATGGCGCGCCGGTCGAACACGATGCGCACGGGAGGTTTGCGCGGAGTGAGCCCGCCGCGTGCCGTGAGCAGCGGGTTGTCCTTCAACGCCGTAGTGCCGCCCACAGCGATCGCGTCGAATCCTGCGCGCAGCCAATGGACGTGATCGCGCGCTTCGGGTCCGGAGATCCATTGCGAGCGGCCGCCCGCGTCCGCGATGCGGCTGTCGATCGACGTCGCGAGCTTGAGGGCCACGAAGGGGCGGTCGGTCTGTTGCCGAGTAAAAAGGAACGGCGCGTTCAGCGCCGCGGCTTCTTCGGTCAGCAGGCCGATCTGCGTTTCGATACCGGCGCGCTTCAGCACTTCGACACCGCCGCGCGCTTCCGCATCGGGATCGCGCACGGCGACGACGACGCGCCGGACGCCGGCCGCCCGGATCGCATCGGTGCACGGCGGCGTCTTGCCGTGATGCGCGCACGGCTCGAGGCTGACCACCAGCGTCGCGCCGCGTGCCTTCTCGCCCGCGGCGTACAGCGCAGCGAGCTCGGCATGCGGGCCGCCATATTCGGCGTGCCATCCTTCCGCGACCGTCTCGTCGCCGCGCAGCACCACCGCGCCGACGAGCGGATTGGGGGACACCCGACCCCATCCGCGCCACGCGAGCTCGAGCGCGTGGCGCATGGCCGCCAGCTCGGCCCCGTTATCTCTCTTCAAACCGCACCACAGGCTTGCTGCCCGCGCGCACCTCTCCGATGAGCCAGGCCTGCACCTGCGCGCGCGAGGCCGCGCGCATAGCCGTCTCGACGTCGTCGCGCCCGACGACCGCGATCATCCCGACTCCCAGATTGAACACGCGCCGCATCTCGTCGCGACTAACCTGGCCGGCGCGCATCAGTACCCGGAACAACGGCGGCCACGGCCAGCTCCCCGCGTCCACGACCGCCTCGACGCCGGGCGGCAGCACACGCACGAGGTTGCCGGCAATCCCGCCGCCGGTCACATGTGCCAGCGCGTGCACGTCGTCGAGCAGCGGCCGTAGCGCCGACGCGTAGCTGCGATGCACGGCCAGGAGCACCTCCCGCACCGACTGCCCCATCTCGGGGAATGGATCGTCGATGCCGAGTTTCATCGCCTCGAACACGACCTTGCGGGCCAGCGTGTAGCCGTTGGTGTGCAGCCCGGTAGATGCGTAGCCGATGAGCTGGTCGCCGGCGGTCACACGATCGCCGTGCAGCGCCTTGTCTTCCTCGACCACGCCGACGATCGAGCCCGCCAGATCGTAGTGGCCGGCGTGGTACAGATCCGGCATCTGGGCCGTCTCGCCGCCGGCCAAGGTCATCTCGTGCGCGCGGCAGCCGCGGGCTACGCCGCTGACGATCTGCGCCGCGATCTCCGGTACGAGATTTCCCGTGGCGATGTAGTCGAGAAACGCGAGCGGCGCGGCGCCGTGGACCAGAATGTCGTTGACCGAGTGATTCACGAGGTCTTCACCGACCGTGTCGTGAATCCCTGCCGCGGCGGCGACGAGCACTTTGGACCCGACGCCGTCGGTCGACATCACCAGGACGGGTTTCTTGTAGCCCTCGGGCACGCGGACCATGCCGCCAAACCCACCGACCGCGCCGCGGGCCAGGGGCGTGCGGGTCGCCCGCACCAGCTCGGCGATGCGCCGCTTTGCCTCTTCCGCCGTATCGAGCCTGACGCCGGCGGCCGCATAGCGGTCCGTTTTGGTCACTCTTCGCCGTCCAACGAGAAGTGGACGAGATCGCGGAACGCCTTCACGCGGCCGTGCACTTCCGGCAGGGTGATACGCTCGAGCCGCTGGACGCCAAAGGCTTCCACGGCGAGCGATCCCAGGGCCGAGCCATAGACCATCGCCCGGCGCAGGTTAGCGAACGCGAGATCGCCGGTACGCGCCACGTGCGCCATGAATCCGCCCGCGAATGCATCGCCGGCGCCGGTCGGGTCGAACACTTCCTGGAGCGGGTACGCGGGGACTTTGAACATCGTCGTGGGATCCACGAGCAGCGCGCCGTGCTCGCCCTGCTTGATCACGACCATCTTGGGGCCGCGTCCGAGTATCCAGTGCGCCGCCCGATAGATGTTCCAGTCGCCCGAGAGCTCGCGCGCTTCCGAATCGTTCACCATCAGGATGTCGATATGGCGCAACAGCTGGAGCAGCAGATCCTTCTTGCCTTGAATCCAGTAGTTCATCGTATCGCAGGCGACCAGTTTGGGCTTCTTTACCTGATCGAGGACGTTGAGCTGCAGCTCCGGATCGATGTTGCCGAGGAAGACGTACTCGGCGTCGCGGAATTTTTCGGGGATGCGGGGTTGAAAGTTGGCGAAGACACCGAGCCGTGTCTCGAGCGTCTCGCGGCTATTGAGGTCGTAGGAGTAGCGCGCCTTCCAGCGGAACGACTCGCCCTGCTGCCGTTCCACGCCCGCCAGGTCCACGCCGCGCGCCGCCAGTTTCTTGAGATGCTCTTCGGGAAAGTCGCTCCCGACCACGCCGACGACCTGGACGGGAGCCAGCACCGCTCCCGCCATCGCAAAGAACACCGCGGCCCCACCGAGCGCGTCGGCGGTTTCGCCGAACGGTGTGATGACGGAATCCAGCGCGATCGAGCCGACGACGAGTAGACCCACGCTCACATCCGTTCCGGGGCGCGAATCCCCAAGAGTGAAAGACCATTCGCGAGCACCTGTTTGACCGCGCGCGCGAGCACGAGCCGGGCCGCTTCCTCCGGCTCGCCCAACACGCGGTACTTGTGATACCACGCGTGCGCGAGCCGGGCCAGTCCCTCGAGATAACCCGTGATACGGTGGGGTTCGTAGGCTGCGGCCGCGCGCCGTACGATGTCGGGAAACTCCGCCAGCTCCTTCACCAGCTCGATTTCTTCAGGCTGGTTGAGCACCGACAGGTCGACACCATCGACCCGAACGCTCCCGGGGTCCCGTCCGGCGACCCGGAAAATGCCCGACATGCGCGCATGGGCCATCTGCACGTAGAAAACCGGGTTCTCTTCAGTCTGGCTCTTTGCGAGATCGACATCGAACACGAACTGCGAATCACCGCGCTTCATCAGGAAGAAGTAGCGCGCCGCATCGACACCGGTTTCCTCGAACAGATCACGCAGCGATACGAAGTCACCGCTCCGTTTCGAGAAGCGCACCTCTTCCCCGCCGCGCATCACCCGCACGAGCTGCACGATCTCGACGTGGAAAAAGTCGTCGGGGTACCCAAGCGCCTGTAACGCCGCGCGCATGCGCGGAATGTAGCCGTGGTGATCGGATCCCCAGACGTCGATCGCTTTCACGAAACCGCGTTCGTGCTTGTCGCGGTGATAGGCGATATCGGGGACGAGATAGGTAAAGGTGCCGTCGCGCTTTCTGAGCACCCGGTCTTTGTCGTCGCCGAGTGCGGTCGTGCGGAGCCAGAGTGCCCCGTCCGCCTCGAACGTGTGGCCTTTGGCCGCCAGCTCGGCGAGGGTCGCGTCGATCAAGCGCCGCTGGTAAATCGCCGACTCGCCGGACACGACGTCGAAGCGGACACCAAACTGGCGCAGATCCTCATCCTGGTCGGCGCGTTGGGCGCGCACACCAATCTCCCGGCTGCGGCGCACCCCTTCATCCTCGTGAAGGTCGGCGAAGCGCTTCCCTTCCTTCGCGAGAATGGTTGCAGCCAGCTCGTTCAGGTATTCGCCCTGATAGCCACCGTCGGGGATGGTCCCTGGCCGGCCGGCCTGCTGCTGCACCCGTGCCCAGAGTGATCGGGCCAACTTGTCGATCTGCGTCCCCGCGTCGTTGACGTAGAACTCTCGTGTCACCGACCAGCCGGTCCACTCGAGGATCGCCGCGATGCCGTCACCGAGCGCAGCCCCGCGGCCATGGCCCACGTGGAGGGGGCCGGTAGGGTTGGCGGAGACGAACTCGACATTGACCTTTGCCTTTTGGCCGACATCGCTCTTTCCGTAGTCTTTGCCCGCCGCGACGATCGATGGCAGCACACCAACGACCTGCTCGCCTGCCAGGGAAAAATTGATGAACCCCGGCCCCGCGATTTCGGTCTTGCGAACCAGACCCTGCGGCAGCTCGACCGTGGCGACGAGACGCTCCGCAATGGCGCGCGGCTTTTGCCCCAGGGTCTTCGCTAGCGTCAGGGCGAGGTTGGTGGCGAGATCGCCGTGGGTGGGATCGCGCGGGCGCTCGAGCGCGACTTCAACATCGGGCGCGCCCAAACGTGACGCCGCTTGTGCCAGCGCCGCACGGATCGTCTCGAGTGCCGTCACTTGTCGGCGCTTGAGTCTTTCTTTGGCGACGGCTTCGAGTCGCCGGACTTCGCAGTCTTCTCGGCTTTCTCGGCCGTAGTGTCGGCTTTCTCCGTTGTTCCCGCGGGCCGTTTGTAATCGGTGGCGTAGAACCCGGAGCCCTTGAAATGCACGCCGGCGCCGCCCGAGATCAGGCGCTCCGCACGCTTCCCGCACACAGGGCACTTTGCGTGGCGCTTACTCGTGATGCGGGGGAACGTTTTTTCAAACAGGTGCCCCTTCGGACACTTGTACTCGTAAGTCGGCATCAGCGGGTCAGTCCGGCTTCGACTTGCGCACGAACTGCAGCGCACCCGACGGGCATCGCATCACCTGGGCGGCGACGAGGTCGGCCGGCTGCAGCTCAGGCCGCACCCACCGTTTGCGCTTGATGTCGAACACGTCCGGCAATCCCCTGACGCACACCCCCGAATGGATGCACACGTCGGGATCGAAGGTGACGATGATGTCGTCGGACTCGTAGGTCTGGCGCGGCTTGCCCATGACTCGAAACTAATCGGGTTTGAGAATGAGTGCTTGACGGCTCGTGGTCCGTGGGCAACTTCGGGCCCCATGGAATGGCCGCGGGCAAAGCGCTGGCTGCACCGGTACGGACCGGCCGAGGTGGTCGGGATCGGGACCGCCCTGCTGGGCTCCTACCTGGTTCACGCGCTGACGGGCAGCGAGATCGCCGCGGCGTTCGGCGGCGCGTTGGGGGAGACGCTCGGCTTCTATGGCGTCATCATCGGACGCGAGATCCGCCGCGATGCGAAGGCGGGTCCGCGCGCCTGGCTCCGGACGGCGGCGCATCTCATGATCGAGTTCGGACCGGCCGAAATCCTCGACACCGCCGTGATCCGGCCGTTCACCATGGGCGCAGGCACGCGACTCCTCGGGCGCGCGCTCGGTATTCCGCTCGGCAAGCTCGCCGCGGACGTCACGTTCTACGTGCCGGTGATCATCACGTACGAATGGCGGCGCAGGCGTGCCGCGGCGCAGCGTTGACCCGCGAACGGTTGAGCGGCTGGCTGCCCGCGGATGGGCGGGGCGGCTATCGCGGCGGCAGAGTGTTGGTGATCGGCGCGGGACTCGCCGGGCTCGGCGCGGCACGCGCGCTCGCGCAGCACGGGATCGCCGTTACGGTGCTCGAAGCACGCGATCGCGTCGGCGGCCGCTGTTACACGCCCAACGGCATCGACTACGGCGCCCACTGGATTCATGGGACCGAAGGCAATCCCGTCACCAACCTCGCCCGCGAGCTCGGCGTCCCGACGCTGTTCGTCGGCGGCGACAGCGCGTACTCGGGTGGCTGGGGTCAGCTCGTGCTCTACGGTCCCGGCGGCAAGCGACTCACTGCGCCCGACAAGCTGCGCAGCATCCTCATCGCCGACGAGGTGCGCGACGAGCTCGATGCGGAGCGGCGGCGCCGGCTGGGCGACGGCCCCCTCCCCCGCGACTGCTCGATTCACGAAGCGGTCAGCGCCATCGTCGCGCGCCGCGACCTCGCCGAAGTCGATCGGCGCTCGGTCGAATGGCACATCGCCCTGTCGGCGCGGGACGACTGCGCCGCGGATGAAAAATCGCTGTCATTTCTCTGGTGGGACGACGGCTACGAGGTCTACGGGTACGGGGACAGCGTGTTGGCGGGGGGATTTGTCCGGGTTGTGGAGGGCCTCGCCTCGGGCCTCGACATTCGCCTGAACGCGCCGGTGACGCGGCTCGAATGGGCGCCGGACCGTCCGGTGCTGGTGCACGCTGCCGGAGAAGTCCATCAAGCAGAAGCGGTCATCGTCACATTGCCGCTCGGCGTCCTGCAGGCGGGCGACGTCGCGTTCGCGCCACCGCTGCCGGAGCCAAAACGCGCCGCGATCGGCCGGCTCGGGATGGGCGACCTCACGAAGATCGTGCTGCATTTCTCCGAGCCGTTCTGGCCTCCCGATCAGTACGTGTTCGGGTATCTCTGCCAGCCCGTCGGCGGCAACCCCACGATGGCCATCAGTCTCTGGAAGACGCAGCGGCTCCCGGCGCTCGCGCTGATCACCGGCGGTAGCCTCGCCCGGCAGCTCGAGCGCTGTTCCGAAGCCGAAGCGCGGGCGTGGGGCATGCGCGTGCTCGCCGACATGTTCGGTGCCGGCATCCCCCAACCGCTCGCCATGGAGCGCACGCAGTGGAATGCCGATCCCTACGCGCGCGGGTCCTACTCCTACATCGCCGTTGGCGGCACGCCGGCCGACATCGAGACGCTCGCGGAGCCCGTTGGCGGCCGCTTGTTCTTCGCGGGGGAGGCCGCCCAACGACACCATTGGGCGGGCGCGCACGGCGCGTACACCTCGGGGCTGCGCGAAGCCGCACGACTGCTCGGCGATCCCAGCATCCTGCCGCACCGCCATTTCACCGAGAACCGGCGGTGGCGCGACATGATGCTGCGGGCGACCCGGCTCTTCAACGTCTTGAGCGCAACAGTGAGCCCCGAAGAAGCAATGGCGCGCGCCCGCGTACTGCGCGAGGGCGACGTCTTCTCGGTTGTGCCGCCGAACGAGCTGAAGATCCTGGCGACGATGTTCACGTCACGGGAGTTCGGCGACGGTGAAGTGGTGTTTCGGGAGGGCGACCCCGCGACCGAGGTCTTCGCCATCGTCTCCGGACAGATGGAAGTGCGGCTCTCGGACGGTTGGGTCGTGGCGCAGCTCGGCCCCGGCCAGGTCGTCGGCGAGTACGGGATGTTCGGACCGGGCCGGCGGACGGCGACGGTGGTCTCGAACGGGCCGAGTCAGGCGCTGGCGCTCGATTACCAGCGCTTTCACCGTTTCCTGCTGGCGTTTCCGGAATCGTCGCTGGCGTTGTTTCGCCTTACGGTCGAGCGACTGATCGCGCAACGGGGGGAGCGACGCCCCAAGCGCACGTCGGTCTAGCGGCTTTTCCGACTCTGCTCCATCACTTCCCCGAAGGCGCCGCCTCCTGCTGTTTCGCGCGGTAGATCGAAACCAAGCCGCGAATGATGAAGAAGACACCGAGGGCGTCGAAGAAGATGCTGATCACGCCGAAATCGCCGCGGAATACGGAGTCGCCACGCACGAGTCCGATCGCGATGATGACCGCGCCCCAGAAGATGTTCTTCATGAACGGGTTTCCTGGCTCGAGGAGCTACCAATGTAATGTCTAGCCCTGGCTCCGCGTGAGCCGCAGCTCGGCCCACGCGACCTCGCGGGCTTCGATCACCGCGCGGACCTGGCGTTCGCGCGGCGTCAGCGGCGCGCCGCCCGTCTTCACCTCGAGAAATACGACCCGCCGCACCTCACCGGCCGAGAGCCCGTCGAACACAACGAGGTCGACCGGACTACCGATGAAGCGGGCGTCCTTGGGATTGAACCCAAATTCGGGCAGATAGGGGACGAGCTGCTCGTGCACCTTGCCGGCCGTGACGGCCAGGCTGCGTTGCACGGCATCTTCACGAATCGCGGAACTGTAGCGGAGCTTCCAGACGAGGAAGTAGAGCCACGCGATGACGATGCCGATCGCGATGCCGAGGACGAGACCGCCGAATTCGTGAGCCATGACTGGAAAGATGCAACCTTACGGCTGGGCGCGTTGCTCCCAGCGCTGCAGCTGCGGCTCGGCGCGGGCCGCCAAGCGGAAGGATCCGGCAAGCACCAGCACGAGGATGAGGAGCAGTGCCGCGAGCAGCCGCGGTCGCCAGGGTCTGATCGGGGGAGCAAACCCCGCGAGCCCGAGCGCCGCAGCCAGCACGACGATGGCATCGAAGCTGGCGCGCTGCCAGTAATCGCCGTTGAGATGCAACCACATCCCGAACTCGTCGAACGTGAGTCCGAGACCGATCCCGTAGACCACGGCGGCTGCCGGCCCAGCCGCACCGGAGCTGAATAACAGGTACGCCCCAACGCCGGCGAGGAGGAAGATGCCGTAGTTCAGATGGTGCACGTGCGTATCCTGTACGTGGAAATAGATGTTCGGCATGCGATGCAGCGCCATCAGGATGCTGACGAGGCGAGCCAGCACGAAGGTGAGCATCAGGCTCAAGAGGACGAGCCGAGCGAGGGGGCGCGTATTTGAGGGGAGCATGGGCTCCCCTCAAGACTCTACGAGTGCCTCCTCGGACACAGGCCGGTCAGACGGAGCACAGCTCTACGGCCTCTTTCAGGGAGCGCAACGGCTCGCGGGTGGGAACGAATTCGTGCGCGACATACCCCATGAAGCCCGTATCGGCGATGGCGCGGGCGACGGCGTGATAATTGAGCTCCTGCGTGTCGTCCAGCTCGTGCCGTCCGGGCACGCCCCCGGTATGGAAGTGCCCGATATGACTCGCGTGCTCGCGGATCGTGCGAATCACGTCCCCTTCCATTATCTGCATGTGATAGATGTCGTACAGCAGCTTCACGCGCGGTGAGCCCACGGCCGCGATGATGTTCGCCCCGAACGCGGTGCGATCACCCTGGTAATCCTTGTGGTCCACTTTGCTGTTGAGAAGCTCCACACAGATCGTCACGCCGTACCGCTCGGCCGACGGCGCGATGCGCTTCAGTCCCGTCACACACGCGTCGGTGGCCTGCGCGTCGCTGCGCCCCTGCCGGTTGCCGAACATGGCGATGAGGTTGGGCACACCATGCTGCTGCGCCAACGGCAGCGCGCGCTCCAATTCGCCCACGAGCAAATCGTGGTTCGCCGGATCATTGAAGCCCCGCGGGATGAAGTCGTTGCGCTGCGCGGCGTACCCCATGGAGCAGACCAGACCGTGCTGCCGGACGATCGGCCAATCATCGGAGGCGAGCAGGTCGATGCCGGCGAGGCCCATCGCCTTCCCGGCTTCGCACAAGTCGGGCAGGGGGATGGACCGGTAGCACCAGCGGCTGGCTGACTGTTTAAGGCGGTTGGGCGGTTGGGCGGTTAGGCGGTTTGATGGGTGCCCCAGAACGAGACCCGCTACGGTGATTGCTGATGCTCCGATGGCGTCGCGGCGTGTCAACAACCGCCCAACCGCCGAACCGCTTAACCGCTCCATTTAGAACTCCAGCTGGCTCAGGTTCCGATAGCTCACCGCGATGTCTTCGAACGGCTGCGGCGGCTGATCGTGCTCGACAAAGGCATGCCTGATGCCCGCCTGATCCTTCTTCGCAAAGATGCGCTTCCAGTCGATCTTCCCCTGCCCTACGTCGACCATCTTGTGCTCCGGGGGACCAGCGGAGTCCTTCACGTGCACCAGCGGAATGCGGCCCGGCCAGCGGGCGAAATACGCGAGCGGGTCCTGGCCCGCCTTGGTGATCCAGTAGAGATCGATTTCGAGCTGCACGAGCTTGGGATCGGTGTTCTGGAGCAGCACGTCGTAGGGGATCTGCCCTTCGAGCTTCGGGAATTCGAAATCGTGGTTGTGATAGGCGAACTGGATCCCCGCGTCGTGCGCCATCTGCCCAGCGCGGTTGAAGACCTGGGCGAAGTTCTTCCAGTCGTCGAGCGTCTTTCGCCGTTCCGCGGGAATCCACGGCATGACGATGTACTCGTGCCCGATCGCCTTGGCCACGTCGAGTGCGGTCTTCCACTGGTCGTCATTCTCGAACGAGACGTGCGTGGAGGGCGCCGAGAGACCGTTGCGGTCGAGGATCGCGCGCACGTCGGCCGGCGAGCGATTGTAGTATCCGGCGAACTCGACCTCTTTGTAGCCGATCTGGGCCACCCGCGCGATCGTGCTTTCGAAATCCAGCTTCATTTGATCGCGAACCGTGTACAGCTGAAGGCCGATCTTCTCCAGGCGTGCGCTGTGCGCCGTGCGCAGTGCGCCGGGCATCAACGCTGCCACTCCCAGACCAGTCATCGTTCCAATGAATTCGCGCCTTGTAGTCCGGCTCACGGCGCACGGCTCACTGCGCACGTTTCTAGTCATAACTCTCTCCTTTTCATAGCCTCAACCGCGTAGGCCGCCGCACGCGCGGTGAGCGCCATGTACGTAATCGATGGATTCTGACACGCCGTCGACGCCATGCAGGCGCCGTCGGTGACGAACAGATTCGGGACGTCCCAGCTCTGATTGTGCGCATTGAGCACCGATGTCTTCGGATCCTTGCCCATCCGGGCCGTGCCCATCTCGTGAATGACGAGTCCGGGCGGGTTGTTGCTCGTGTACGGCTGGATGTCGTGCGCCCCCGCCTCGGCGAGCATCTCCGCGGCGGTGATGGACATGTCGTGGACCAGCGCGGTTTCGTTCTCGCCATACGCGCAGCTGATCCGGGCGACCGGAATGCCCCAGGCGTCGACCTTGGTCTTGTCGATCTCGACGACATTCTCCTCTTTGGGAAGCATTTCGCCGAAGCCGTAGAAGCTGAATCCCCAGGGACCAGGCTTGCGGAGCGACTTCTTGAAGTCGGCCCCGAAACCGGCCTGCTCCGTGCCGCGTCCCCAGTCGGAGCGGCCGCCGCCGCCCTGGAACCCGTAGCCGCGGAGGAATTTGGACTTGCCCTTCCCGATGTTGCGGAACCGCGGCACGTAGATCCCGTTGGGACGATTGCCGATGGAGTCGCGATCGAGCGGTCCATCGATCCGGCCGTTCGCGCCGCCGCCCATGACGTGATCCATCAGGTTCTTGCCGACCTGGCCACTGGAATTCGCGAACCCGTTTCCGGAATTGAGCAGGATCCGCGCCGATTCGATCGTGGACGCGCACAGGAAGATGATGCGCGCCTGGAACTCGATCGCGTGTTTCGTCTGCCCGTCGATGACGCGTACGCCCGTGGCGCGGCCGCGGCGCTTGTCGTACGTGATGCTGTGGACCACGCTGTAGGGCCGCAGCGTGAGGCGCCCGGTCGCTTGCGCGGCCGGCAGCGTCGCGTTGACGCTCGAGAAGTACGAGCGGGTGATGCAGCCGCGATGGCACGGCCCGCAGTAGTGACAGGCGGCGCGGCCGTTGTGCGGCTCGGTCAGCACCGCGCAGCGGCCGATTGTGACCATCCGTTCGCCCGGCCACGCGCGGCCGACCGCTTCACGAACCGATTGCTCGACGCAGTTCAGCGCCATCGGCTTGAGGAATTTGCCGTCGGGGAGCTGCGGCAACCCCTCCGCCTGGCCGCTGATCCCGACGAAGGTCTCGACGTGGTCGTACCAGGGGGCGATGTCCGCATAGCGAATCGGCCAGTCGACGCCGATGCCTTCGCGCGCGTTCGCCTCGAAGTCGAGGTCGCTCCACCGATAGACCTGGCGGCCCCACATGATCGAGCGCCCGCCCACCTGGCGGCCGCGAATCCACGAGAACGGCTTGTCGGCGGGCGTGGTGTAGGGATTCTCGAGGTCGTTCACGAAAAACTTGTAGGCCATTTCATCGCAGGCGTAGCACTGTTGCTGGATCGGCTGTTCGCGGGACACCCGCTTGCGGTCTCCCATGCCGCGGAACTTCATCTCCCACATCGGCACGTGCTCGACGTAGTCGGTCTCGGGATTGATCGGGCGTCCGGCCTCGAGTACGAGCGTCTGCAGGCCGCGCTCGGTCAGATCCTTCGCCGCCCAGCCGCCCGACATGCCCGAACCTATCACAATGGCGTCGTAGGTCTTCATGGTTGGAGGGGGTAGCAGGGTTCGTAGCGGCCCGGCACGACGCGGAAGTGCTGCTCGGTGGTCGCGCCGACCTCCGACGTGTAGTAGCCCGTCAGCGTCAACCACTTCATGCCCTGGAAGAAATTCTTCGACGTGTCGCTCTTCGTGTCACGCAGCCGTGCCAGCTCGTAGTCCAGATCCTGGAGGATTTCCGTCTGCTGCTGGGACGTGCACCCGATGAAGTCCTTCCCGAAGGCGGCGCGGCTCCGCTCATCCACGTTCGCGAGGCCAGCAGTGATCATCTGGCGTTGGTCGTCATCTCCCCAATCGGCGAGCATGACGTCGATGAACGCGGGGACGCCCGCCTCGCGCGCACCCGGTGTATCGGTCTTGGGAATGATCAGCTCGGCAATCGTGGCGACAGTTTCATTCTGGTGGGGATTCAGCGTCCGCAGCGATCCAACGCGCACGCGTTTGTGGACGGTGCGGCCGATCGCGAGCAACTGATCGGGGAGCACACCCGTCCCGGCGAGCAGGAGCAGCACTTCACGCCGGTTCATCAAACGATTCCTCGTGAAGAGACGGGTCTAACTTGGCATGCAAACGGCCCGCTGGCCATGAGGCCGAAGGTCATACCGAAGTGGTCCTGGACGCCGCGCAGTTCCAATTGAAACGAGCGACCACCAAGCCGTCAGCGTCGCTGCTCCAGTTCTCAGGGTGGAAGGAGAAGATGCACGTTGAGGCTATCGAACGGAGGGTTCGGCAGGAATCTCATCCTGAACGGACCGAACACCGTATCCCGCGCATTCGGCCCCAGTGCCGGGAATCGCGCTCCGACGTAGACGCAGCCTGAATCACCAACGCCGGCTCCAAACACCGCGATTCGATACTGCCCGAGCGAATCGGTAGTGCCCCAGGTGTACAAGGGTCCGCGGACGCAGGTCGCTGCGATTGGCATTGCCGCCGCGGACATCAGGGCATGGGACGCGGGGCCACCGGTGTCCATCGTCACCTGACCCCACACAACCGCCTGGGTCCCGGGCGCGCAGCCGACGCATGTGATTCTCTCGCACGCGGCGGCCGCGGTCAACACGACTATCAAGCTGCAGATGAGTTTCATATGGTCCTCAATTCTCTAGTATCCGTAGCCTTCGATGCCCGCGGCCCGCCAATCCGCCGTGTAGAACACCGACACCATTGTGCCTCCCCCGGTCCGCCGCGCCGCGCGTGCGTGACAGGCGTACGCGATCGGCGAACCGAGGTAGGTGAAACCCAGCGGCGCAACCGCATCACAGCCCGCGAATGTCCATTGCCGGCCCTCTGCGGTCAGCCCGCGATACAAATTCGTGAGATCGGCGCTGAGAAACCTGCGAAATCGCGGCGTGATTGACGCGCTGTCCGGCTTCGCCGCAATCGCGCGGAGCAGTACTGCAATCTCCGCCGGCGGTTGCCTGCCGCCCGTGGAGGTAACGAGGTGAGGCGCCTGCAGGGTGGGATCGATCATGCCGGCGACTCCGTACGCGATTGCGCCGACCTGCGCCTCGGCGAGATTCGCCAACACGATGACCGTCAGACCGGACTTGGGATAGCGCGCGATCGCGGTCTTGAACCCCTGCCAGCTTCCGGTGTGCGAGATGCGTCGTTGGTCCCGCTGCGGGAGGAGAAACCAACCGAACCCGTACGGGTACGTCGCCCCGTCGCTGAGCCGCACCGGCGTCCACGCCGTGTCGAGCGCGGCCGGGCTCGGCACGCTGCGATGATTCAGGGCGATCGCCCAGCGCGTCAGATCGCGCACGGTAAAGTAGAGCGCACCGTCGGCCGTCGTGTTGAGCATCGGCGCGACCCACTCCTGATTCTTCAGCGCGCCGTCCACCAGGCGGTAGCCGGCCGCCCGATTGGGCACGATGTCGGCTTCCGAGATGACGCGGGAATCGCGCATTCCCAACGGCCCGAAGACAGAATCGCGCAGCAGGTCGCCGTAGAAGCGACCGGTCACGCGATGAATCAGCGCGCCCAGCAGCACATACCCGGTGTTGCTGTAGCTCCAGCGCTCGCCGGGCCGGAAATCGAGCGGCCGCGCGGCTGCGAATTTCACGAGCTCGTCTTCCGTGTAGTCCTTGCGGTAGTCGAACGTCGAATCGGTGTACTCGGCCACGCCGGCCGTGTGGGTCAGCAGGCGCCGGACCGTGATCTCCTGCCACACCCCTGCCCCCTCGGGAAACCAGCGCACGATCGAGTCATCGAGACGAAGGCGGTGGCTATCGACCAGCATTTCGACGAGCGCGGCCGTGAACTGCTTGCCCATCGATCCCGACTGATACACGGTGCTATCGGACGCCGGCACGCGCAGCTCGACGTTCGCGAAACCGTACCCGCGCGACAGCACCACGCGGTCGCCGCTGAGCACGGCGACGGAGAGCCCCGGAATGTGCTGGCGCTCCATCTCGGCTTGGATAAAGCGATTGATGGAGCCTGTATCCTGGGCGATGAGCACCAGAGACAACAGTAGAGTGGTCACTTGGCGTCGTGCATGCCCCATACCGACCGGAGGACGTCGCTGATTTCGCCCAGCGTGGCGCGCCCGCGCACGGCGTCGAGAATCGGCTCCATCAACGGGGCGGCGGACTCGCGGGCGGCTGCCTCGAGTGCGCCCAAGGTCCGCTTCACTCTTCCGCCGTCCCGCTTCCCCCGGAGCTCGGCCACGCGCTTCCGCTGTGCCTCGGCAAGCTTCGAGTAGTCGGGCGCGGAAATCGGCGAGAGCGGCTCTCCGGTGACATACTCGTTCACGCCCACCACGACTTGGTTCCCCGCTTCAACGTCCCGCTGCTGCTCGTACGCGCTGTGCGCGATCGCCTCTTGGAAAAACCCTCGTTCTATGGCCTTTACAGAGCCTCCACCAACCTCGACCTCCTCCACCAACTGTCTCGCAGCCGCTTCGATCTTCTCGGTCAAACGCTCCACGTACCAGCTGCCGCCAAGCGGATCGACCACGTCCGGCACGCCCGTTTCGTGGGCGAGCAGCTGCTGGGTGCGGAGCGCCAATGTCGCGCTGCGCTCGGTGGGCAGCGCCAGCGCTTCGTCGTACGAGTTGGTATGGAGCGACTGCGTGCCGCCCAGCACGGCGGCCATCGCCTGAATCGCGACCCGCACCACGTTGTTAAGCGGCTGTTGCGCCGTGAGCGTCGCGCCACCGGTCTGCGTGTGGAAGCGGAGTCGGGCGGCAGCGTCCGAGGCGTTGAACTTCTCTTTCATCAGCCGATACCAGAGCCGGCGGGCGGCGCGGAACTTGGCGATCTCCTCGAACAAATCGGTATAGGCGGCAAAGAAGAAGGAAAGCCGGGGGGCGAAGTCATCGACGCGGAGCCCCGCGGTCTGCGCGCGCCGCACGTATTCGAGCGCGTTGGCGAACGTGAAGCCCAGCTCCTGCACCGCGGTGGCGCCCGCCTCGCGCATGTGGTAACCCGAGATCGAAATCGGGTTGAAGCTCATCTTGGCGCGCGAGGTGAACCGAAAGATGTCCGCGACGAGCCGCAGCGAGGGCTCGGGCGGATAGATGTACGTGCCGCGCGCGATGTATTCCTTGAGGATGTCGTTCTGCAGCGTGCCCTGCAGCTTGATGAGCGGGACACCTTGCTCTTCGCCGACCGCGACGTACATCGCGAGCAGGATCGCGGCGGTCGCGTTGATCGTCATGGACGTCGAGACTTTGTCGAGCGGAATACCGTGGAACAGCCGCTCCATGTCGTCCACGCTGTCGATCGCCACACCAGCCCGTCCGACTTCCCCTTCCGCCATGCGATGATCGGAGTCGTAGCCCATCTGCGTGGGGAGATCGAACGCGACCGACAGGCCGGTCTGCCCGGCGTCCAGCAAGTGACGAAAGCGCGCGTTCGTCTCTTCGGCCGTGCCGAAGCCCGCGTACTGGCGCATCGTCCACCGCTTGCCGCGATACATCGTGGGATAGATGCCGCGCGTGAACGGCGGATCGCCGGGCGCGCTCTGGTCTGTGACGGGTCGTTCCAACCAATCCTGATTCATCGCGCGGACAGCACCGAGTGTGCGTATGCCACGTCGCGCTTGGAGCCGATGATCAGTGGCGTGCGCTGGTGGAGCTCGGAGGGTTTGATATCCAGAATGTCGCGCTCGCCGTCGATCGCCGCGCCGCCTGCCTGCTCCACGACGTAGGCCAGTGGCGCCGCTTCGTACAGCAGGCGCAGCTTGCCCTGCGGCGAAACCGTATCGGCCGGATACAAGAAGACGCCGCCCGACATCAGGTTGCGGTGAATGTCCGCCACGAGCGAGCCGATGTAGCGCGCGTTCTTCGCCTCGACGCGGCCACCGTCGCCGTTCTTGAACGCGCTCACGACGCGCTGGATGCCCGGGGCCCACTTGTTCCAGTGGCTCTCGTTGACGCTGTAGTACTGGCCCACGTCGGGCGAGCGGATGTCGGGGTGTGACAGCAGAAACTCGCCGATGGTGGGATCGAGCGTGAAGCCGTGGACGCCCTGCCCCGTCGTGTACACGAGCATCGTGCTGGAACCGTACAGGATGTACCCGGCGGCGACCTGCGCGCGGCCCTTCTGCAGACAGTCGGCGAGCGTACCCGGACCTTTCTTTGTGGCGCTGCGCCGATGAATCGAAAAGATCGTGCCGATGGACACGTTGACGCCGATGTTGGTCGAGCCGTCGAGCGGATCGTACATCAGCACGTACTTGCCGCCGCGCCGGTCCTCGCGCACCTGCACGGGGATCGGGTGCTCGTCTTCCTCGGATGCGACGACGCACACGCGGCCCGTGTGCTCGACGCTGTGGCGCACCGTCTCGTTGGCGAACACGTCCAGTTTCTGCTGGACCTCGCCCTGGACGTTGATCGCGCCGAACTCCCCAAGGATGTCGGTCAGGCCGGCGCGCCGCACCTGCCGCGAAATGATCTTCGCGGCCAGACACAGATCATAGAGCAGGTTGGAGAGCTCCCCGGTCGCTTCAGGGTGGAGCCGCTCCTGCTCCATGATGAATCGCTCAATCGTGATGACCGACGTCGGTGATTGCGATCGTGCCATGACTCGAGACGGTGAAGGTGATCGTGCCCCGCTGATCGGTCCGGAGCACGGTGACGCCATGTCCTCGCAACCGCGCAAGCGTCTCGGGCGCGGGATGTCCGTAGCGATTCTTCGCGCCCACGCTGATGACCGCTTCGGCCGGCTGCAGCTCGTCGAGCCAGCGGTCGGACGTGGCGCCGCGGGACCCGTGATGCCCTACCTTCAGCAGCGTCACATGCCCCACGCGCCCCGCGAGATGCGCTTCGGTCGGCGTTCCCGCGTCCCCCGCAAACAGCAGCCGCGTGGTGCCGTAGCTCACGAGGAGCACGACCGATTCTTCGTTGATGTCCGTCTGGCTGGCCGCCCACGCCGAGTCGGGACTCAGCACGTCGACCGTCACGCCATCCAGCTCCAACCGATCGCCCCGGCGCGCCGGACGCCACTCGGCGCCATCGCTCTCGACGGCACTGAGGAATCCAAGATAGCCCGCATCGGGCACCGGCTGCCCCGGCTCGAGGACAAAGGCCGGATCGAACGCGTCGAGCACGGCGGGCAAACCGCCGAAATGATCGAGATGGGCGTGCGTGGCCACGATCGCTGCCAGCTGGATAACACCTGCCGCGCGCAAGAACGGCACCACGACACGGCGGCCGGCATCTCCCTGTGGTCCCCGGGGCCCGCCATCGATCAGGAGCCACCGCCCCGCCGGACTGCGCAACGCGATCGCGTCACCCTGGCCGACGTCAAGGAAACTTACGGCTAGACACGAACAAACAGAACGGCGTGTAACGGCGTGGAAGAGTGTGGTCCACGCAATGAGCACACCGACGAACGCCACGCGCGCGGCCAGGAGCCAGCGGCGGCGTGGTGAGTTCCAGAGCCACCACGCGAGGACCAGGATCCCGAGCCACAGAGTTGCCGCTCGAGCTCCCGCGATCATGATGAAGTGGCCGCCGGGGAGAGCGGCCGCCGCCTTGGCGACCGTGTCGAGCAACGCCAGACACAGTCCCGCGCCGGCCGCGAGCCAGCTGGAGGACAGCAGCAAAGCGACCATGAGTCCCGGAACGGCCAGGCCCGCGAGCGGAATGGCGACGAGGTTTGCGATTACGCCGATCGGGGCGACGGTGCCAAACGTGTAGGCCGTGATGGGCGCGGTAAGCAGCGTCGCCGCCGCCGCAGGCGCGAGCAGCCGGATCGTCCTGGGCAAGCGCTCGGTCGCCCGCCCAGCCCAAATCACCGCCGCGACCGCGGCCACCGACAGCCACGCGCCGACCGACTGCAATGCCCACGGATCGCCGAGCATGACGCAGAGTGCGGCGAGCGCGACCAGTCCCCGCGGTGCAACCACGCGCTGGCGCAGCTTCGCGACGTCGAGCGCCACGAGCATCGCCGCCGAGCGCGCCGCGGGTGCGGGGAAGCCGAGCACCCAGACGTACGCGAGCATGACGACGGTCGACGCCGCGAAGCGCGCCCGCGGGCCGAGCCGCAGCCGCAGGAGGAGCACGTTCAGCCACGCGGCGAAGAACCCGACGTGCAGTCCCGAGATCGAGAGGAGGTGCGCGAGCCCCGAGCGCGTGTAGCGCTCGCGCAGCTCGGCGTCGAGCTCGGCGCGCCGCGCGATGACGAGCGCGTCCACCAGCGGCGCGCGGGTGCCGAACAATCGCCGGCTGCGCTCGGCGATGCGGTCGCGCAGCGCGCCACGCCCGTGCGGAACCGCGTCGAGCTGGCGCACCCGCCGGGCGACGAGAATGCCGCGCCCGCCTTCACCGAGAAATCGTCCCGCGACAACCCAGGTCGTGCCGCCGTGCGCCGGATGCCCTGGCGGCCACCGAATGGTGAGCGTGCCGTGGCATCTGCCTCCGCGGAAGACAGCTTCTGCGACACCACCGTTTGCAGGTACGGGATCGGTCAACTGGACGATGGCGGAGCGCGTTGCGGGTGTGTTAACCCCGGGCCACCGGCCCGGGGTCAGCCCACCCTGGATGGCCCATGTGCCTGCGCATGACGCACGCTGTTCGCGCAACGCGCTCCCGCCCCACAACAGACCGGCGACGAACATCAGGCCCACTGCCGCGCCAAGTGGCGCCCGGCGAACCAAAAGGGCCGTGCCGAGCAGAACGAGCAGTCCGGCGTACGGCGCACTGCTCACGGCGTACGTATTCAACGCCGCCAAGAGCCCGGCGCCAAACGCAATTGTGAGGTAGAGAATCGGCGGCCGCACCTGGGCCGCGTCAGGTTACAGTTGGGTGGGTTTTGCTCCGCAGCGCGGCGCGAGGGCTACCTTCTTGAAGGCCTCCAGCAGCGCGACGTCGAGTTTGGCCTTCTCCCCATCGCTTGCGAGCGACAGCTCGGTGAGGATCTCGCCCTGGCGGGTCGAGACGTAGTGTGGGGTCAAGTGATTCAGGGCAAAGACCACCACGTCGCCGCGACAAGTGTCGCAACCGCAGAACTTCGGAAACGCGTCGCGCAGGCTCTTGTATTCTCGCTGCACGACTTCCAACGTCAGGTTGGTTACTGTCATGCCTCACCCCCTGTCCCCCTCTCCACGGTGTGGAGAGGGGGAACGGCGGTGACAGCGGTGAATGTCGATCCCGTCGTTCCGGTGAACCGCACCCGCCGGTAAGTCCCGATCCACTCCGGCGGCCCATCGAGCAGCGCGATCTTGTTGGTGCGCGTACGCGCTTGCAGCAACGCGCCGCGCTTCGCTTGTCCCTCGACCAATACTTCGTGCGTCGTCCCGATGAGCCCGATGTTCTTCTGCTTCGCGACGCCCCGCACCAGCGCGATGAGCCGGCCGATACGCTCGGTCTTGGTCTCTTCGGCGACGTGATCCTTGATCCGCACGGCTGGCGTTCCCTCGCGGAGCGAGTACTTGAACGTGTAGGCGTCGTCGAACCGGACCTGCTCCACCAACGACAGTGTTTCCTGGAACTCCTCTTCGGTCTCGCCCGGGAATCCCACGATGATGTCGGTCGAGAGAGAAATGCCCGGCACGGCCGCGCGCAGCGCTGCCACGACCTCGAGATAGCGGTCCCGGTCGTAGCGGCGCAGCATGCGCTTGAGCGTGCGCGAGCTGCCGCTCTGCACCGGCAGATGAACGTGCTCGCACACCGCCGGCGTCTCGGCCATTGCCGCGAGCACGGGTGGCGTGAAGTCGGTCGGATATGGCGACGTGAAACGCACGCGCCGGATCCCTGCCACGCTGCCCACCGCGCGGAGCAGGTCGGCGAAGTCGTGCTCGCCATCGTGATAGCTGTTGACGGTCTGGCCAAGCAGCGTGACCTCCGTCGTGCCGTTGCCCGCGAGGTTTACGACCTCATGCACGACGTCGGCCAACTTGCGGCTGCGCTCCGGCCCGCGCGTCATCGGAACGATGCAGAAGGTGCACCGATAATCGCAGCCACGTTGCACCGTGACGAACGCCGAGATCCGATTGTCGCGGACGGGGTCGACGTCTTCGTAATGTTCCCATCCTTTGAACTCGACGTCCGCCGCGCGCTCGCCGCCCCTGGCCTGCGCAATCAGCTCGGGCAAGCCACGATAACCGTCAGGGCCGATCACCAGATCGACCTGCGGCACACGCTCGAGCAGTTTGGGGCCGAGACGTTGCGCCATACAGCCCACCACACCCAGCACGTCACCTGGGCGCTTGTAGCGTTTCAGCTCTCCCATGCGTCCCAAAACCCGCTGCTCGGCGTGATCGCGCACCGCACAGGTGTTCACGAGCATCACGTCCGCCTCGGCGGGATCGTCCGTGCGCACGTAGCCCTCACGGCCCAGGACGCCGAACATCAGCTCGGAGTCCGAGACGTTCATCTGGCAGCCGTAGGTCTCGATGTACACGCGGCGCATCGCTAGTTGACCGTCACCTCGAAGCGGGGACGCCCGTCCCACAGGTCCGTATCAAGATAGACGCTCAGATAATCCTCCGTCATCACCTCGACCTGGCCCTTGAGGCGGCCTGTGACCACGCCATCAGCCGTTTGCCCTCTGCGGCGCAGGCGATGCGCCGCGGCCTTCGCTGCTCCGACCTCGCGCAGCTCCCTGGCCCGCTGGCGAATGACGTCGGGTGGGACCTGCCCCGGCAGCCGCGCCGCCGGCGCATCCCGCCGAACGGAGAAGGGAAAAACGTGGAGGTACGTGAAAGGCAAGGCGCGTAACAGCGTGAGTGAAGCGTGGTGATCGGCGTCGGTTTCGCTCGGGAATCCCGCGATGACGTCGGCGCCGAGGCCGAAGACCGGGAGGCGTTCGGCGAGCCATTCGATCCGCGCCCGGTAGGACTCGGCCGTGTACCAGTGGCGGCCCATGCGCTTCAGCACGCGGTTTGCACCCGACTGCAACGGCGCGTGGAGGTGTGCCGCCAGATTGCGAGGTGCTTCGATGAGAAGCCGGGCGAGAGTGTCGTCGACTTCCGTCGCTTCGACGCTGCCGAGGCGGAAGCGAACGGACGGGACGGCGGTAATGAGGGATTCGAGGAGCACGCCCAAGCTTTGGTGATCCCCGGGCTTGCGCCCGGGGTCAGCCGAGCCCTGCCCATACGTCCCGATGTGCACTCCGGTCAGCACAATCTCCGCGTGCTGTTCCGCGAGCGACCGCGCTTCCTCTATTAGCTCATCCACTGGCCGCGACCGATTGTTGCCGCGGGCGAGCGTCGTAGCGCAGAACGTGCAGTGCTCGTCGCACCCGTCCTGGATCTTGAGAAGGCCCCGGGACCGAGCGTGTAAACGTAGGGGCGCAGCATGCTGCGCCCCTACCTGAACCGAACCCGTCATTCCCGCCGCGCGCAACACCGTAGCCGGTTCCGCGTTCGCCACCACGGCCCGTACACGCGGCAACGCCGCGATCACGCCGTTGTCGAGCGCCGCCGCACACCCCATCACGATGGTTTGTGCGTGGCCGCTTTTCGCGACATGGCGGACGAGGCGCCGTAATTTGACTTCGCTCTCGTTCGTGACGGTACAGGAGTTGATGATGGCGAGATCGGCGAGTGCGGGATCATCCACCACGACCGCACCGTTCGCGTCGAACGCCTCGCGCACGCGCTCGGTGTCGTACTGGTTGGCTTTACAGCCGAATGTGTGGAAGTAGACGTTCACGGCCGCACGGTCAGCCCCACCAGAACCGTCCAGACGCGCTCGGTGAGTCCTAAGCCGCTGCGCTGCAGCCGCTCGAGACCGATATCGAGGCGGCCGCGGCCGCCGGAGAATTGCCGGCCGACACCCGCCGAGTATCCGACCTCGGTCGGTGCCTTGCCCACGCCGAAGGGCAGCTGCCCACCGCGCACGCCCAAGCGGAACGGCGATCCCGGCGATCCGATTTCCGCGCCGAATGACCAGTTGAACGTGTCGTGCGAGTTGACGCTGGCCTGCACCGCCCCCCAGTTGCGCCACGACGCGGTGCCCGCCACGCTCGCCTGTGCGCCCGCGCGCCATTGCACGCCGGCGCCGTACATCAGCGGCAGATCATTCTCGGCCACGGTGTTGCCGCCGACGTCGGCGCGCAGCTTGGAGTCGGAACGGAACCAACCCGCGACGCGCAGGTCGGACGTGACATCGAACAACAGGCTCGCCGAGCCGCCCAGGCCGCCATAGGCCACTTCGTCCCGCGCGGTGGTCGTGCGGTACGAGGAGTCGGTAAAGGAGCGCGTGGCGACGACACGCGTCGAGCCCGTGAGCCGATGCAACCCGAGTCCGAGCGCGAGCCGGTTGTGCAGCCGGGCGGCGACGGCGATCCGCAGATCGGAGATGGCGCCATCGCTCGTGATTTCATCGGTGATCGGCTGCTGCACGCCGCGCAGATCGATCGTGTCCTGGATGACAACACCGAAGGAGCGGTCGAGGTAGGTCGTGAAGCCGCCGCCCACAACGATGCGGCGCGTGACGGGCCCGGTGATCACCATCGCCGGGAAGCGCGTCCCGCGCAGCGACGACTGCAGGCCACCGGCATCGACGGAGCGCCACGACGCACCGCTCGTCACGCTCGCGCTCATGCGCCGCACGTCCGCCAGCACCGCGTCCGTCAGCGGCGAAAAGGCGTCGAACGGCGCGAACGCACCACCGGTGGTCCTCGCCCGCACGCTCTCCGATTTGCCGGGTGTTCCCAGCCCTCGAATACCGAACTGAGAATCTTGGGCGGTTAGCCGGTTCGGCGGTTGAGCGGTTAGAAAGACCGCCACCACGCCGACCCTAACCGCCCAACCGCCTAACCGCCCCATCGCCATTAGAGCTCCCCAAACCTAAAGCGCTTGACGTACGTCACGTGGAGCGCCGGCCGAAATGCCGGCGCCCGGGACGAATAGAACCGAATCTCGGTATACGACGTCGCCTCCGGCGACTGCCCCATGATGAATGCCGTCACCAAGGTCGTATCCAGCGACCACGCCCGGACCATGGTGGTGAGCTCGATCCGCAACGTGTCCGCGGATCCGGTGTGTACGGTCGTCGTTCCGGAGAGAGCCGAGTTCTGGCTGAGCGGAGACTTCGCGCCGAGATCCGCAGCTATGGCGCGCGCCAGGATCTGGAAGGAATCACTCGGCGCCCCCGGCACCGCGTTCACAGGAACGAGCACGAGGGTCGCACGCACGACGTCGATCGAGTCGTGCAGGAACGCGGGCAGCGCGACGCGCAGCAGCGCCCGCGTCGAAGGCACACCGCCGACGGCCAGATTGGAGTCGAGCGGCGCCGTGGGTGGGTTGAAGACAAAGTTGTGGAATCGCAGAGACGGGACTCTAGTCGCCATAACGACGCTGTCCGGTGTCGCCGACACGGTGTCGGGAATCGTGTAGTGGAAGTACCAGCGGATCAGCGGGATGGACCCGCCTAATTGGCTGGCGCCGAGAATGACGCTGGCGAACGAGTCGGCCGCGACTCGCACGCCCCAGGCGCTGCGACCCGTGTCGGCAACGCTGAACGGCCCCTGCAGCGTATCGAGCTTGAAGTACACCGCGAGCGTCGTATCAGACGGGTTGATGTGCATCTGCAGGACGTGTCCCGCCGAGTCCACGCGGATCGAGTCAGTCGACTGAGTGCCCCAGATACTGTCCCAGCGAAAGATGGTTTGCGAGTCGGTGATCGCCGGCAGCGCCAGCAGATCGGTCACGTTGAGGCTGGCGACCGGCGTTGCGGTGAAATCGGGATCGAGCGACGCAAAGTCCGATGTCGAGTCGGCCGTGACGGGCAGCCGGAACAGGCGCAGCTGCAGATTCGTGGTGTTCTTGGGCCGGCGACCGATGATGAACCGCACCCGGGACGAGTCGACGTTGATCGGCACGGTGGTGGTATCGCCCGCCTTCGGCGCTACACGGGTGAACACGCTGTCCGTCGTAAAAAAGGCCCGGCTGTCGATCACGCCCGGCACGTCCGCGGCCGTCATCGCCTCGGCGCCATAGCTGGGAACGTAGCCGCGGAACGAGGAATCACGATCGATGATCGAGGTGAGGATCGTATCGCGAATGGCGATCGAGTCGCCCGGACAGAAGTTGGGGCAGACGGCCGGCGACGTCGCGTTCTCCGTGCAGGCCCACGCCACTGCCAGCAGAACCAACCACACAAGTCGCCGCATCACCGATCCAACGTCTCCCTGGTAAAGGCATCGGGCAACAGCGCCGCCAACGTCCAGCGCTTCTCCGTGGCGGGTCCCACCGCCATCACGTCGAGATCCAGTCCAAACTCCGCGAGCAGCTGCCGGCAGGCGCCGCACGGTGCGGCCGGCGGATCCACCTCGGTCGTCACGACGATGCGCTTCAATTTGCGCGCGCCGCCTACCACCGCCGCGCCCAACGCCATCCGCTCCGCGCAGATCGTGAGCCCGTACGACGCACTTTCGACGTTGCAGCCCACGTAGACACTGCCGTCCGCCGCCTCGATGGCCGCGCCCACATGAAAGTTGCTGTAGGGCGCCCAGGCATGCTGCATCGCCGCGCGCGCTTGTTTCACGAGATCCTTCATGCCGCAACGTCTTTCAGAAACGATGTCCCCGCCGCCAGCGCCGGCAGGCCGAAGTACTCGCCCACCGTCTGACCCATGTCGGCGAACGTGCGACGCGTCCCGAGCGGCACCGGATGCACGTTGGGTCCCAGCACGAGCAGCGGCACGACTTCGCGAGAATGATCGGTCGACGGCGTCGTCGGATCGTTCCCGTGATCGGCGGTGAGCATCACCAGGTCGTCCGGCTCCAGTCGCGCCAGCAGCCGCGGGATCCACGCGTCCAGCTCTTTGAGACCCTCGTGAAACCCCGGCACGTCATTCCGGTGCCCCCATGTCTGGTCGAATTCGATCACGTTCACGAAGACGAATCCGGTGTCGAGCGTGTCGAGCGTCTCTTCGATGCGCCGGTAGGCGTCGGCGTTCGTGGGCGTGTGCTCGCTGCTGATATTCCTCCCCGCGAACAGGTCGTCCACCTTGCCGATCCCGATTCTCACGACCCCCGCGTCAGCCATGACATCCAGCAGCGTCGTTCCGGTCGGCGCAATCGAAAAATCCTTGCGATGGGGCGTCCGGCGGTAGTCCCCCGGCCTGCCTTCGAAGGGTCGCGCGATCACCCGGCTCACCGCGTCCTCGCCGATCAGCATCTCGCGCGCGACCGTGCACGCCTGGTACAGCTCGGCCAGCGGCACGGTCTGCTCGTGCGCCGCGACCTGAAAGACCGAATCGGCGGACGTATAGACGATCCAATTCCCCGTCCGCTGATGCTCCGCGCCGAGCTCGTCGATGATCGCGGTCCCGGAGGCAGCCTTGTTGCCCAGCCAACCGCGTCCGGTGCACCGCGCGAACTCGTTCACCAACGAAACAGGAAACCCGCGCGGGTACGTGCGAAACGCTTTCTTCAGCAGCACGCCGCAGATTTCCCAATGACCGGTCGTACTGTCTTTCCCCGCCGACGCGGGCTGAGCTATCCCGTGGGCTGCTGTGGGGCTGACCCCGGGCGCAAGCCCGGGGATCACGAAACCTTCCCGGCATTTTCCTAATCCAAGCCGCTCCAGATTAGGAAGCGTCAGCCCACCCACGGCGCGGGCGACGTTGCCCAACGTGTCCGACCCCGCATCGCCGTACTCAGCCGTATCCGGCGCGGGCCCGGCGCCGAGTCCATCCAGGACGATGATCGCCGCACGGCCCGTTCCGTATTTCACACCGGGACTCGCGCGAGGCGCTGTCCCAGTCCGGTCAGGAATTCGTGCTGCACCTCACCACTCCAATCGGCGACCTCTTTCAACGTGATGCGCTGCTTGGCGTCTTCGCCCACAATGGTCGCGATATCGCCGACCTGGACTTCCAGCGGTCCCGTCTCGACCAGGGTCATGTCCATCTGGACGAGACCAACGATCGGACAACGCTTGCCACGCAGCAGCACGGCACCTCCGCCACTCGCAGCGGTCCGCCGCAGCCCATCGGCGTAGCCGCACCGCAGCGTCGCGATCACGGTGTCCCGTTGCGCGGTCCAGCTCGCGTCGTAGCTCGCGGTCTCTCCCTTTTTCATCCGCCGCACGCTCAGCACTCTGGCTCTCAGGCTCACGACTGGTCGCGGCGGTGTCAAATCGTCGGCCGAGACGCCGCCGTACAGGAAGATCCCTGGCCGTACCAGATCGAGCGCGAACGGCGGGCCCCGCAGCGCGGCGGCGCTGTTCGCGGCGTGCAGCAGCGCGGGCCGCCGCGGCAGGCGCGCGACCGCGCCAAGAAACCGTTCGAGCTGCGTCTCCGATGATCCATCCCGCCGCTCGGCGGAGTGGAAATGCGTGTAGCACCCCTCGAGCGACGGCGTATCCACTGCTTCGCCGAGCTCGTCGATCTCATCCCAGCGCACACCGGCGCGTCCCATCCCCGTATCGATCTCGATATGGAAAGGACGCTCGCCGCGCGTGGTCCATTCGAGGATGCTGCCGGCGTCGCCGAGCGCCGGGGTCAACTGCAGGCGGTCGTACTCGTCGAACAATCGTGCGCGCGCAGGCATAAAGACGAGGATCGGCCGGGTGATGCCGGCCGCGCGCAGCTCGGCACCTTCTTCGATCGTCGCGACGCCGTAGCCCCAGGGATCGAGCGGCTCGAGGGCCTTAGAGACTAAGACGGCTCCGACCCCGTACGCATTGGCTTTTACGACAGGGAGGAGCCGAGTGCCTGCTATCTTTGCTACTGTTCGGGCGTTGTCGACGAGGGCTTCCACGTCCACTTCCACCCAGGCCTCGCCCTTCGTTGACACGCTCACTGGCGCGGGTATGATACCCCGCCCGGAGGCTAAATGCAAGGCGATTCAGCGCTTGGACGTGCTCTGGGACTCGTGCGCGAGTTGCGACAGCGGTGCCCATGGGACCGCGCGCAAACTCCGCAAACGCTCCGTCCCTATCTGGTCGAGGAAGCGCTCGAGCTCGACCAGGCCATTCAGACCGACGATCCCGCGGCGATGCGCGACGAGCTCGGCGATCTACTGCTGCATCTCGCGTTTCAGATCGTAATCGCGGAAGAGCGATCGCAATTCAACGCGGAAGTCGTCACGCGCACGCTCGAGGAGAAGATGTGGCGGCGCCATCCGAATCTTTTCGGCGCGGGCGGCGGCAGCCGGGATGATCACGCCGGCTGGGAGCTGGTCAAACGGCGCGAGCCTCGCGCGGGCGGTAAGCGCAGCACGCTCGCCGGCTTGCCCCCGACACTCCCTCCCCTGCTGATGGCCTACCGGCTGCAGGAGCGCGCCGCGGGGATCGGGTTCGACTGGCCGGATGTGAACGGCCCGCTGGCAAAGGTGAAGGAAGAGACGGCGGAGCTGGAGAAGGAGCAGCGTGGGGGGCGCAGAGAGCAGATCGAAGAGGAGGTTGGCGACTTGTTGTTCGCTGCGGTGAATCTGGCGCGCAAACACGGGATCGAAGCTGGTCAGGCGCTCGAGCGCGCGAATTTGAAATTCCAGCAGCGATTCGAGAAGGTCGAGAAGCTCGCCGAGGAGCGCGGCCTCGAGATGGGCCGCGCGTCGCTCGAACAGCTCGACAAGTTGTGGGACGAGGTGAAGCAAAAGCGCTAGTCCGCGTCGTTATCGCTCGCTCCGGTCTGGAATCTGGCCCCAATGGGCAAACGCGTTGATGCCCGGGGGAAAGGTCAGTTGCCTCTCACCGGTACCATCGGAGTTCATCACAAAGAGCTGGAAACTTCCGGGCCCAGCTACCCGTCGATGGAATACAATCTGCGAGCCGTCGGGCGACCACGTTGGCGTGAGCTCGGCTACGGCGTTGTTGGTCAGTCTCGTCAGATGGCTCCCGTCCGCGTTGATCACACAGAGCTCGAACGAGGGAAACGGCCCACCCGCGACGGGGGCGCCTCGCCGGCAAGCGAAGAGAATACGCGCGCCGTCCGGCGACCAGTTGGGACTGCGCTCCTCTTCGGCATTGCTGGTCAGGCGCGTGGGCGTGCCACTTCCATCCGCGTTGATGACGTAGATCTCGGCGGTGACGTGGTTGTCCGAACCGTCGGTGACGAGGTGGCTCGTGAACGCAATCGTTTTGCCGTCGGGCGACCAGTCCGGGTCGTCGTCAACCGCCGCAGGATTACGCGTGATGTTGCCGACCCGTTCCGTGGACGAGGTAGTCATCGACGTCCATGATCCAGATGTCGCTGTCGGTTGTCGCGGCGCCCGGGTTGTTGCTGATGGGTTGGCCGCGGCCGGAGGCGGAAGCGTGAAAGGCGATCATCTTCCCGTCCGGTGACCAGGTAGCCGAGCTACCCCGCACCAGCGCCGTCTGATGCGCGCCATCCGCGTCCATGACAAACAAATCGGATGTGTTGAACGGCTCGGCGTCCGTCCGCGACCGGTTGCTGTCGAAGACGATCCGGCGCCCATCCGGCGACAAGGCGGGGAATCCGTCGTAGATCGCGTTCTCGGTAAGGCGTCGCGCGTGCGTGCCATCCCCATCCATCAAGTAGATCTCGGCCGCGCTGAACAGGCGCACGGCGTCGCCGGCCGTGAGCGTTGTATCGTGGCGCGTGCTGACGAATGCGATGGTGGAACGCGGTGCCTGCCCCGCGGTGACGAGCGACGCGACCAGTGCGGCCAGGTCTCCAAGCTTCATTCGCCCTCGACATTCAGGTCGTAAAGGGAATGCGGAGCGGCAGCGCACGGCTTGCCCTTCGGGTCCTCCGTGAGCCGAATCCGCACCGTATCCCCAGGTTCGCCCACCAAGTCTTCTGCGGCTCGCTGGTAGCCTGGAGCGTCGACGCACCATGCCCACACCCAGGGCGCCTCGGCGTCCGGAATGAAAACCATGAACCAGTGCCACTCCGATTCGCGTTCGAGATGCCCGCGCCCGAGGGAATCGAGCGGGATCGGCGCGCGTTCCCGGATCGACTGGCCGACAATGTTGGCGGAATACACCGTGAGGCGTGCTCCCCAGATCGCGTGACCGTGCAAGTCATGGACGCGGAATGCGACGGCAGGACGCTTGAGATGCGTGTGGGGAATCGGCAAACAGGCGCCGAGCGCCTGGCCAATCAGCATGAGAGCAGCTGCGCGTGCCGGACCGGCGGTCATGTGGGTGGTGGGTGGCGTGCCTACGCTCGACCTTCTATGCGCCTGCTAATCACTTCCGCTGCACGATCCGCGAGATCCAGCACGGTACCGACCGCCACGCGAATGGCTCGCACCAAATCCGCGAGCGCCGGCGGACGGTGCTCCGACACCTCCGGATGACGTTCAGGACTCGGGACAGGGACCGGAGCCGGCACAGGCGGCTGTGCTTCGTCGCTGGCCGGGCTTTTCCGCTTCCGCGGGCTCTTTCCTTTACTCATCGCTCACGCTCGATCGAATGGTGTGCGCCTGAGGTAGGGCGCCAAGAATGGTCACAATGGAAATGCTACCCCACATGCCCGACGGCGGCAGTTGGTGGGTTGTGTCAGGCCTATAAAGAGAAACGCTCCCATCAACGCGAGAGTGAGGATAACGATTCTGAGCTACTAGGGTGTGCGGCCGAGACTCGAACCCGGGATCCCGGTCCGGCGCCCTCTTCCATCGTGGGAGTTGAACCCACCGCGCGCAGGCCTCCGGTAGTAATCCAACCACCCGCACACCCACATCTCAGCAGCGCGTCGCAGCGAGACGCTTTCAGGAGGCGGCAGGCGGATCGAGACGACGAGCCCACACCGCCACGTAGCGAAAGCTCTCCTGATCAGTCCGCACGTACTCGACCTCAACCCGGTCGCCAGCCGTAAGGCTGCGGAACCCTTCCATCTCTCTGATATGGGCAAAGTGGCACCAGATATCCCAGGGCGCGGTCACCTCACTCGCAATGACGCCGTGACCCTTCTCGTCGCGCCAATACTTCACGATCCCAATGGTCCTGGCGATCGTGCCGATTGGCTCTCGTGGCATACCTGCTGCCTCTCGTGCAAGCTCATCTGGACGCTTCGGCCGATTCATTTCGCCTGTACCCTCAGTCCTTGTACGGATCGAACTCATCCGCCCCAGCCATGACCACGATCAGCGGCCGGAGCGTATGCAACACCTCGACGGTCGCACCCTGCGCCTCGAGGACGTCGGGCAACCGGCGATACACGTGCGGGCTCTCGTCCGTGCCGCCGCCGCGCAGCAACACGCCCTTCTTCTGCACCCATTCGTGCATCATCTCGCGCGAGACCGCGCCTTCCTTGATCACCTTGCCGCGGCGGCGCTTGCCCGCGGCCGCCGTGCGGCTCATGACCCGCCCTGCCCCATGCACAGTCGAGTACAGCGCGCGGGCCTGCAGCTCCCGCGTCGCCGTATCGGCCGGCGTGGCGCCCTGCAGAATCACGGCGTTGTCGCCCATCGAGCCACCGACAAAACCCTTCTGCCCCGGAAACGCCGGCGTGGCACCCTTGCGGATGACATACAACTGCTCGCCGCCGTGTTCCTCGAGCCACGCGAAGTTGTGATGGTTGTGCACCAGCTCCACTTCACGCCCGCCGAGCAGCGATACGACCTTGCGCGCGACCCACTCACGGCCGGCGTAGGCGTAGCGGCCGGCCAGATTCATGAGCTGCCAGTACGCGTCGCCAATGGGCGCGTGAACGTCGAGCAGCGCCTCTCGCTCAGGCGCGCGCTCGCCCCACTGCTTGTTCTGCGACAGCGCGAGAAAACCGTGCGCCACGCCGTAGCCGAAGCCCCGCGAGCCGAAGTGCACGCCCACCCAGATGTCGTCCTGCTCATCGGCGAAGACGTCGACGTAGTGATTCCCACTGCCCACCGTGCCGAGCTGTTCGCGCCCCTTGGCGCGCAGGCGGTCGCGCTCGTGCTTGTCCGGCACCGCGTCCCACGCCGGGTCCTCAAACAGCGGGTCGTCCGTCGGCGCGTCGTCGGAACGGTTCCGGAGACCCACCCCGAACGACAGCGACGCCTGAATCTCATCGGCCAGCTCGCGCAGCCGTCCCTGGACCTGGGGAAGCGTCCGATCGGTGCGGATCGCGGCGTTGCCGCAGGCGATGTCGAATCCCACACCGACGACGGAGACCTTGTCGCGGTAGGCGGCGACGCCGCCGATGGGCATGACATAGCCCAGGTGCCCGTCCGCCATGAGCGCCGCACGCTCGGCGCGGCTCGCGACGTCCCGGAGTTGTTCGAGGGTGTTGGGCTCGTGCGATCCGAAGACTGCGGGCTCTACGGCCACAGCCGGTACAACGTCCGCGGGAACGCGATCGCTTCCCGGATGTGCGGGATGCCGCAGATCCAGGCGACGGTCCGCTCGACCCCAAGTCCAAACCCCGAATGCACGAACGTGCCGTACTTACGGAGATCCAGATACCAGGAGTACGCCTCTTCCGGCAACTTCTCGGCGCGAATGCGCGCGAGCAGCTTGTCGTAATCGTCCTCACGCTGGCTGCCACCGATGATCTCGCCGTAGCCCTCAGGCGCGAGGCAGTCGTTGTTGAGCACGGTCCGCGGATCGGCCGGGTTCTCCTTCATATAGAAAGCCTTCACGCCCTTCGGGTAGTTGTAGACGAAGACCGGCCGGTCGTACTGCTTCGCGAGCGTGGTCTCGTCCTCTCCGCCCAGGTCGCGGCCCCACTCCATGGCGGTGCCGAGGCTCTTGAGCCGCTCGACGGCGTCGGTATACGAGATGCGGTGGAACGGCGGCTGCACGCGCTCGAGCGGCGCCAGATCGCGCCCCAGCTCGGCGAGGTCCGGCTTGCGCCGCTCCAGGCAGCGGCCCACGATGTACGAAACGAAATCCTCCTGCAGCCGCATGTTGGCGTCCGAATCGTTCCATGCGACTTCAGGCTCGACCATCCAGAACTCCGTCAGGTGCCGGCGCGTCTTCGACTTCTCGGCGCGGAACGTCGGGCCGAAACAGTAGACCTTGCCGAGCGCCGCGGCGGCGGCCTCCACGTACAGCTGGCCGGTCTGCGCGAGAGAGGCCTTCCCCAGATCGAAATAGTCCAGGGAGAACAGCGTGCCCGCGTGCTCGCCGATCGAGCCGGTGAGGATCGGCGTGTCGACGAGCGTGAAATGGCGCTCCTGAAAGAAGTCGCGAATCGCCTGCACGACTTCGTGGCGGACCCGCGCGATCGCGACCTGCTGCTTGGAGCGCAGCCACAAATGGCGGTGCTCGAACAGGAATGCGATCCCGTGTTCTTTCGGCGTGATCGGAAACTCGGGGCTCGGTCCGATGATCTTCAGGTCCGACGTCTGCAGCTCGACGCCGCCCGGTGCGCGCGCATCCGGCCGCACGCTGCCCGTCACCTCGAGCGAAGTCTCCTGAGTAAGTTTCCCGAACGCGTCCCAGACTTCCGGCGACACATCTTTTTTGGAGATGACTGCTTGCAGATAGCCCGTGCCGTCGCGCACCACGACGAACGCGATCTTCCCGCTGGAGCGGGTCGTCGCGACCCAGCCGCGCACGGAGACCGTTTGGCCGGCGTGCCGCGGAAGCTGTTCGATCCAATGACGTTCGGGCATAGGCGCGGCATACTAGTGGCGAGCCTTTTCAGTGTCAACGCGATCGCGACGGCCTGCGCGCCGGCCATGAAAACGGGCCCAGTGCGCCAGGAATCTGGCTGGTCCGCCTACCTGGGCAACCAGCGCCACGATGCGGGCGCGCGCGAGACACTGAACCCCGATCCCCGGCCGCTGTGGCACGTGACGATGGGACGCGGCGTGCGCGGCAGTCCCGCGCTGGGAGAAAGCGTGATCGCCGTCGGCACCGCCGACCGCAACCTCGTGCTCGTCGATCGCGCGAGCGGCGACGTGTTGTGGCGGTCGCACCTCGACGGGAGCGTCCGCGCCGGCCCGCTCCTCGACGAAGACCGGCTCTACGTCGCCACCGAGTCACAGCCCCAGGGCCGCGTCTACGCGATCCGTTTGCGCGATGGCCGCCAGCTGTGGCGTGCGCAGGCGGGAAGCGTCACAGCCCCACTCGCGTTCGACGGCGAGGGGCTCTACGCCGGTACTGAAGACGGCATGGTGCTCCGCCTCGAGCCCGAGCACGGCACGGTGCGGTGGCGCCGTCCGCTCAGCGGTGCGGTGCGGGCCGGACCACTCGTCACGGCGACCGGACTGGTCGTGGCCACGACGAATGACACTCTCTATTCGATCGATCGCGAAACGGGGTCGGTGCGGGCGCAATTGTCGCTCCCCGGCGCGGTGCTCGCGACGCCCGCGACCGATGGGCACCGCATCTATCTGGCCACGACGAACGGCCGGATCGTCGCCGTCGATCTCGCGTCGTGGAGCGTGACCTGGGACCGCCCGGCTGGTGATGCGGTGTACGGCGCGCCCGCGCTCATCGCCGATACGCTGTTCGTGCTCGCGCGCGACGGCCGGCTCTGGATGATCCCGGTCGACGCACCTGATGCCGCGACGAGTCACACGCTCGACATCGTCGCCACCGCGGGGCCGACGCCGTTGGCGTCCGGCGTCCTCGTCGGCAGCGTGAGCGGCGAGGTGCTGCTGGTCGATCCACGGAGCGGAGCGATTCGCTGGCGGGCACAAGTCGCCGGCCCGATCGAGGAGCCGCCGCTGGTCCGCGACCGGCTGGTGGTGGTGGTCGCCGGGCGCGGCAATATTCATACGTATCGATGACGCACTCGACGATTCTTTGTGCGTTGTTACTCTGCGGAGCTGCCCCGAAACTTTCGGCGCAGTATCTCGATACACGTCGGCATGTCTGCACGTCGCACGAGACGGCTTCATCGTGCCGACGTGCGGACGTGCCTCGTGCATCCTTCCAGCGCGCCGCGGTGCATCATGGTAAGTGGCTCACCGCCGCCAGCGTCGTAGCGCTGATAGTCGTCGCCGAGCGAGAGCACAGCAATTCCCGCCGTGAGTGGAATGCGCTGCTCGACATCTGCCGCTCCGCGCAGGACGCGTGCGCGCTCGGTACCGACGGGCGCTACGTGCGGAGCGACGCCGAGCAGCTGTATCAGCGCTCGCGCGCCTTCGACCGGCGGGCGAATCGCTGGCTGCTGGGCGCGCAGGCCAGTCTCCTCGCCACCACGGCCCTGTTCATTATTGACCTGCATCCGGGGCGAGGGCCGGAGAATATCCCCTTCCCTGCAAACCGGATTGAGGTTGGGGTACGGCTCCCCTTCTAGAAGCTATTGGCTATTGGCTATGGGCTATCGGGTTGCGCCACCCAATAGCCGATAGCCCGTAGCTTTTACCCAACGCGAAAGAGCTCGAATCCGCGCTCATATCGAGTAACGATCCGCTCTCTATAGGCCGAGTGCTCGCGCCGTTCGAGGGCGGGATCGGTGGCGATCATTGCGGCGGCGGCGGTGCGCGCGGCGTCGAGCAACGGCAGGTCTGTTTCGAGATTCGCATAACGGAGCGGCACGCCGCCCGATTGCCGGGCACCCGCGAGCTCGCCCATGCCGCGCTCGTGCAAATCCAGCTCGGCGATCTTGAAGCCGTCCGTCGTTTCGCACAACGCCTGCAGCCGCGGCGCGGCCTCGGGGGAATCGGAGAGCAGGATGCAGTGGCTGGCCGCCGCGCCGCGCCCCACGCGGCCCCGCAGCTGGTGCAGCTGCGCAAGTCCGAAGCGCTCGGCATGCTCGATGAGCATCACCGTGGCGTTCGCGACGTCGATACCAACTTCGATCACAGTCGTGGCCACCAGGATCTGCACTGTGTTGTCCCGAAACGCGCGCATCGTGGCGTCACGCTCGTCGGCTTTCATCTTTCCATGCACCAATCCGACGCGGAATTCGGCGAACGTCTTTTCGAGCTTGCCGGCCATGGTCGTGGCTGCCTTGAGGTCGGCGCGCTCGGATTCGTCGATCACCGGATAGATCACGTACGCCTGCCGTCCCGCGGCACACTCGCTGCGGAGAAAATCGTAGATCTTCGATCGCGCGGCGTCGGTGCGGAGCGCCGTCTTGACTGTGCCGCGGCCCGGCGGCCGCTCGCGCAGCTGCGTGACGTCGAGATCGCCATACAGGGTGAGGGCGAGGGATCGGGGAATCGGTGTGGCGGTCAGGAGCAGGACGTCGGGGGCGTCGCCCTTCTCCACCAGCGCGGCGCGCTGCTCGACGCCGAATCGATGCTGCTCGTCGATCACCGCGAGGCCCAGCCGACGGAACGTGACCGACTCCTGAATCAGCGCGTGAGTGCCGACGACGATTCTGGGCGCACCACTCGCGATACGCTCCCGCACGGCGGACTTCTCCGCCGCACTCATGCGGCCGAGCAGCAGCTCCGGGCGAATCGCGAGCGGCTCGAGCAGTCGCGTCAGCGTCGCCCCATGCTGCTCCGCCAAGAGCTCGGTCGGCGCCATGATCGCGGCCTGATAATCGTTCTCGGCCGCAAGCAACATCGCGAACAGCGCGACGACGGTCTTCCCCGTCCCGACATCGCCCATCAGCAGCCGGTGCATTCGCAGCGGCGCGGTCATATCGCCACTGATCTCACGGATCGCGTGGCGCTGATCGCCGGTGAGCTCGAATGGAAGATTCTCTCTGAGCTTTGTGGTGAGCTCGCGTTTGAGCTGGAACGTAATGCCTGCCCTCGCTCGCTTCGCGAGGTGCCGGGCGCGCGCCTGCACCAGCTGCTGATCGAACAGCTCGTCGAACGCGAGACGGCGTCGCCCCAGCTCGGCATCCTCGACCTTTTTGGGGCGATGCATCAATTCCAGCGCGGGTCGCAACTCGATCAGATTGTGTGTGGCACGGAACGCGGGCGGATGCGGATCGGCGACGAGCGCCAGGAGCTCGTCCAAGTGTTGCTGCACCAGGGCGCGAATCTGCCGATGTGTCAGGCCTTCCGTGGCTGGATAAACGGGGAGTACGAGTCCCGGGTCCCCAGTCCCTTCGCCTTCATCCGGCTCGGCCAGCACGATGAATTCACGCGGTACGATCTGTTTGCCGTGGTAGTAGCGCACTGGTCCGGTCACCAGCAACAACTGTCCCTTCTTGATCTGCCGCTCGAGAAACGGCCGCCCAGGCCAGGCGCACTCGAGCAGTCCGCTGTCGTCCTTCAATACGGCGCGAAACACGCGCAGTCCCCGCCGAGTGGGCAGCACACCGGTGCTGACGACGCGGCCGACGCACGTTACGTCTTGTCCGATCCCGGCTCGCGCGAGGGGCATGACGGTCGTGGCGTCGAGATATCGATGGGGCACGTGATAGAGAAGATCGCCGACGGTACGGATGCCGAGTCGCTGCAGGGCTTCCGCGCGCTTCGGGCCGACGCCTTTGAGAAACTTGACCGGTGAGCCGAGCTGCAGCTTCAATCGGAGACCAGGCGGTGAGCAAAGCTGACGGGATCGAAGAGCTCGAGGTCGTCCAGCGTTTCACCAGTCCCGAGGAATCGGATCGGCACCGGTACTGCGCGGCGCAGTGCCACGACGCTCCCACCCTTGGCTGTGCCGTCCAGCTTCGTGATCACGAGTCCCGTGAGCGGCACCGCCGCCGCGAACGCCTCCGCCTGGCGAACCGCGTTCTGTCCTACCGTGGCGTCGAGCACGAGCAGCGATTCGTGGGGCGCCCCGGACCGCTGCTTTCCCACGACCCGCACGACCTTCTTCAGCTCCTCGCGCAGACGCTCATCGGTGTGGAGCCGACCGGCGGTATCGACGAGCACGGTGTCGATGCCCCGCGTCGTGGCCGCCTCGACAGCATCGAACGCGACCGCGGCAGGATCACCCCGTTGCGATGCGCCTACGAACGGCGCGCCGAGGCGGTCGGCCCAGACTTTGAGCTGCTCGGTGGCGCCCGCGCGGAACGTGTCGGCGGCCGCCAGTAACACGGTCCGGCCTTCGGTCTGGAGCCGCTTCGCGAGCTTCGCGACCGACGTCGTCTTCCCGGTGCCGTTGACGCCAAATACCAGAATCACGGTCGGGGGCTCCGGCGCGCGCATCAGCGGCGCCGCGGCCGCACCAAGCTGCTCGACGACGATGCGCTCGAGACTCGCCTGGTCGACCGTATCGGCACGACTCAGCCGCTCCACCGTGTCGTTCGTCGCGGCAACGCCGAAATCCGCTTCGACCAGCATGCGCTGCACTTCTTCGAGCGCGACGGTGTGCACCGCGCCGCCGGTAAAGAAGCGGCCCACCTTTTTCCACAGGCGCATCACGGAAGTCCCTGGCGCCGGCGCAACGCCCATTCCGTCGCCAGTGCCGCGATCGCGATGACAAACAGCCACCAGCGGTCCCGCAGACCGATGGACGCGACCCGCGCGGTCGCCTCACCAGGCTGCGCCGTGAGTGCCGGTACACGCGGCAGCCACTCATCGGAGTAGGTCTCGACCGCCACGACGCCATGTTCCGGCCCGCCGCTCAGCGCGTAGCGGTACACACCAGGGGGAAGCAGCAGCTCGGCGCGACCCGCGGGATCGAAGCGCAGCGTGTCGGTACGCGTCGTGTCGTTGCTACGCAGGGTGATGGCGAGTGCGCGCGCGCTATCCGGCGATGTCCAGTGCCACACGATCGGCACGCCATTGGGGGACTCGAGCGCCACCGGAGCCGCCCGCTCCCTGCGCCCCGCTCCCCGCTCCCCCAATAACCAGTCCACCAGCGCCGCCACGACACTGCGGTATCCCTCTTGAGCGGCACCCCCGCGAAACGCCCAGCGCCACAGTCCCGCCGCTGTGACGGTGGCGATGCGCTGTCCGTTCCGCTCCTGGAGCGTGACGATCGGGCGTGCGGGCCCCCGCCGCGCCAAGCGGGCCGCGAGCGCGACAGTCGCCGCAGTCGAATCATGGGCCTGCACCACAACCGCCGTCGCGGGCGGTAACGAATCCCACAGCACTCCTGCGAGTGCAGCGGTGAACGGTGAGGACAGCGGCCGCTCGACGTACCAGTCCCCGGGTTGACCGTTCGTCGGCCACAGCAACACGGCAGGCGATCCACCGGCGAATGCCCGCGCGCGCTCCGGATCGCCCATGGCAACCACGAGCCGCGCGCTTGCCGCGGCGCTGGCCAGCACGCCGGTCGGGACCGGCACGAGTGTCGCGCCGTCGCGCCAGCGTCCCGCCTCCGTCTCGACGAACACCTTCACCGGCACTCGCGCGACGTCGTTCAGCGTGCGGGCAAGGAAGGGCGCTTCCCAGTCGGGCGGGGAGGCGAAGATGACGGCGGCGGGCGCGAGGCTGACGTCGATCGCGTAAAGACGGGAGTTGTCACGAGGTTCGTCATCACCGACCGCATCCAGGCGGACCTCAAAAATCTGCCATCCGGGACGGGGGACGTGGGACGCGGGGAGGGTGATCTCGGTGGTGAGCACACCACTGTCGGGAAGCGTCACTGCTTGCGTGGCGAGTCGCTGGCCTTCTACGGATACGTGAATACTAGCCTTACCCGTCCCCCTCCCCCCGTCCCTCGTCCCCGCCGTTCCGTAACTCACCTTGAGCCGGATCGTGTCGGTTCGCGTCACGTGCCGCGTGCCCTCGACGCTCGCAACATACGCATCGACGAATGGCGCGCGGGGCTGCACGATGACGCGGGGCCGGCGCAATAGATCGGCCGGGATGCCGGCCAGGTCATCGACTTCACCATCGGTCACCACGACGACCTCGCCGGCCCTGCCAGCGGCAGCTTCGAGCGCGGGAGCGAGGTGACTGGCGCCGGCCGCGGGCGGTGTGGTGTCGAACGCGGTGACGGTGGTGCCGAAGCGCCACACCACCGCGCGCCGCCGGGCAAAGCCGCGCGCGGTGTCCAGCGCGGCCCGCCAGGGTGCGCCCGTCATACTGAGCGACGCGTCGAGGAGCACGAGGGGCTGATCGCCGGCGGGCAGCAGGCGCGAGCTGGCGGGATTCCAGAGCAGCAGTATCAACGCCAAGACGGCCACGCCGCGCAGTATCAGGAGAGACATGCGAGCGCCTCGGCGATGGTGAACTTGGCGTCGTACAAGGCCCGCCCCACGCAGGCTCCCGCGAGCCGTGCCGCGCGCGCCGCGCGCAGGTCATCGAGCGAGCCGACCCCGCCCGAGACGATCACGTCGAGACCGAGCGCGCTGAGCTGCTTGGCACCATCGATGTCGGGACCTGTCAGCTTGCCGTCGCGCGTGACCTCGTTGTAAATGATCGTGCGGATGCCGAGTCCCGACACTCGCCGCGCGAGCTCCTGCGCGGTCAGGTCGAGAATGTCGGCCGTGCCTCGCGGCGCGACGCGGCCATCCTTCGCGTCGATGCCGACGGCGAGTCGCGTCGTCCCGTGGCGCGCGACGAGCCGCTCGACGAGCGCGCCGTCCACCGCGCCGCGCGGGCCGATGACGACACGGGTGGCGCCGAGCGTGAACATCTGATCGATGTCGCGCTCGCGAAACAGGCCGCCACCGACCTGGACCTTCACGCTGGCCGCCTGGAGCACCGCGCTGATGAGCATGTGATTGTCCGGGCGCCCGTACGCGCGGTCCATGTCGACCAGATGGATCCAGCGCGTGCCGGAGCGCGTGAATGCGTCGAGGGCCGCGAGCGGCTCGGCCATGGCGCCGTGGGCGCGTGCCACGCGCCCGCCTTCTATGTCGACGGCGGGATAGAGCTCCACGGAGTGGAGCTAGTCTTCGCGGGCCGCGGCGGCGGCGCCGAGCGCCGGTGTCGCGGCGGGCACACCAGTGGGCTCAAGCTCGGCGAGGAGCTGCGCGCGGACGGTATCGAAGGACGACTTCAACTTCGCCGGCACGGGCTCGCCGGCTCCGGCGTCCTTGCGCTGCGGATTCGTCGGCCGCCCGTTCACCAGGAACTCGTAGTGCAAATGCGGACCCGTCGAGAGTCCCGTCGAGCCGACGTACCCGATCGTTTGCTCCTGTCTGATGCCCTGCCCCACATGCACGCCGACGGCGAACCTCGACAGATGTCCGTAGCGCGTGCGAATGCCGTTGGCGTGGCGGATTTCGATCAGATTGCCGTACCCGCCATTGCGGCCCGCTTCGGTGACGATCCCGTCCGCCGTGGCGCGCACGGGAGTCCCGTACGAGGCCGCGTAGTCGGTTCCCTCGTGTGTTCTCCAACGCCTGAGAATGGGATGGAAGCGCCCGCCGAATCGGCTCGAGATATGGCTGAAGCGCAGCGGCGCGCGCAGGAACGCGCGGCGCAGCGACCGGCCGCGGTCGTCGTAGAACCCGCCCTGGCCGTTCGCGCCATCGAACGCGAAGGCGAAGCTAGGAGAGCCGGCCACGTCGACCCGCGCGGCGAGAATGCGGCGGAACCGCTTCTCGCCGTCGGGCGATTGGAGCCGCTCGATCAGGACTTCGACGCGATCTCCGGGTCGCAGATCGCGCGTGAAGTCGATTTCCCAGTCATAGACGTCGGCAATTGCCCACGCGAGCGCGACACGCTGGCGGACCGGAAGGAAGGAATCGGGGATCGCCGCGTCGAGGGCGTCGTACAGATTCGATTGAATGACGGCGGTGGTGCGAAGCCGCTCCGCTGCCCAGGGGATTTCTTCGACCGTCTCGGTCCAACCGGAGTCCCCCGGGAGCCGGTCCATCACCAGACGCGTTTCGGGGGCGAGCCGCACGCCGAGGCGACTGGCGACGGGGGCGCCCTTCACGCGGCGCAGCTGGAAGATCAGTCCCGGCTGCATGCGCCGGGGATTGAGTGTGTGCGTGACTTTCATGAATGCGACGTACTCGCGGCCGGTGATCCCACCCCGTGCCAGCACGTCGGAAAACACTTGACCGCGTCGGAGGGTATCGGCCCACTCGTCGTAGGCGCTCGTCACCACGATCGGCAGCGCGACGGGAATCTTGCGCGACGGCCATGCTTCATGCGCAGCCCAGACCAGCATACCAGCGGCGAGCGCGCCTGCAGCAACGTAATGACTCGCCCGCGACGTCATCAGTCCATCTGTCTCCGAATGAAGGTCGGTATTTCCATTTCGTTCAGCTCAGGATTCAGCGGCGCCTGGGCGGGTCCGCGTTTGGGCGCGACTTCGGACGGCTTCGCAAATCCCGGAGGCGGCATCGGCGTCGGCCGCGCCGCGCGATCGCGGAACGGCAGCACACCCGCCGCGGGCCGCTGCACTCCCGCCAGCGCATCCGCCATGGC
>Ga0307302_10000051_pt1 | contig 44240 bp, 41 predicted proteins | sample ER_DNA_183_FD_194490 | JGI IMG/M metagenome (GOLD analysis project Ga0307302, IMG submission 194490) | Bulk soil microbial communities from the East River watershed near Crested Butte, Colorado, United States - ER_DNA_183 | ecosystem: Environmental > Terrestrial > Soil > Floodplain | place...
GCTGAGCACGACCCCGTCGTCGTCCGGGTTGTCCGTCGGCGTGTCGCGGATCACGACCACCCAACCGTCGTTCTGGAGGTTCGCCTGCGCCGTCGTCTCGTCCAGGCCGCGCACGTCCGGAACAGACGTCGTCGATTGGCCGTTCGAGACGTTGAGCGTCACCTTCGTGCCGGGCGGCTGGAGCGTGCCCGGCCCTGGAGTCATGTCGATCACGGTCCCGGCCGGCTCCGTCGAGTCCACGTCCCGTCGCAACGGGGTGAACCCCGCGCGCCGCAGCTGCTCCGCCGCACTGTCGAACGAGAGCCCGATCACGTTCGGCAGGCCGGTCGTCTCGCGGCCCTTGGAGATGTTCACGCGGACCGTGCTGCCCTTGACGATACTCGTGCCGCCCTTCGGATCCTGCGCGATCACGGTTCCGGCCTGCTGGTCGGAGAAGATGTCGTGCGGGTCGGGGACGAGACCGGCCGCGCGGATGGTCGCGATCGCGTCCGACTCCCGGGCGCCCACCACGTCGGGTACGTCCACCCTCGGTTTCCCGGTCGAGACGAAGATCCGGACGATGTTCCCCTTCTGGATCCGCTCGCCGGCCGACGGCTCCTGGCGAAAGACGATTCCCCGCGCGACGGTCTCATTCGCCTCGGCGACGACGCGCGGCTTCAGACCCGCGTCCCGGATGCGCTTGACCGCGAGCGGCTGTCGCATCCCCTCCACGATCGGCACCGCGACCGGCTTCGTCGCGTTCAGCTCGTCCTGGATCGTGTCCCAGACGTAGTAGCCCGCGAAGATCGCCGCCAGCGCGAGCAGGATCCCGAAGACCCACGGCCAGACCGGACGGCGCCGGCGCCGCGGCTCCTCGTAGTCGTAGTAGTCGCGCCCGTAGGTCTGCGACGGCCGCGGGGCGACGACCGGCCGGCGCGAGATCATCGTCGGCGCCGTGTCCGCAAGCCCCGCGCCGGTGAGAACCGCCGTCGCCGCCTCCGCGGTCTCGGCCGCCACGGTGCCGCCCTGCGCGACCCGCGTCAGGTCACGATCCATCTCCTCCGCGTTCTCGTACCGGTCGGACGGATCCTTCGCGAGGGCCCGCAGCACGACCATGTCGAGGTCGGGGGAAATCTCCGGCCGCAGCTCGGACGGCGGCCGCGGGATCTCCGACAGATGCTTCATCGCGATCTCGAGCGGTGTCTCGCCGTTGAAGGGCAGCGCCCCGGTCAGCAGCTCGTAGAGCACGACGCCGACCGAGTAGATGTCGGAGCGCTGGTCGACCGGGGCGCCGCGCGCCTGCTCGGGTGAGAGGTACTGCGCGGTACCGACGATCGACCCGGCCTCGGTCATCTGGCTCGTCGTCGTCCGCGAGATGCCGAAGTCCGTCACCTTGAAGCGCCCGTCCCCGTCGCCCGGCTCCTCGGCGAGCAGGACGTTGTGCGGCTTGATGTCGCGGTGGACGATCCCGCGCCGGTGCGCGAAGCCGAGCGCACGGAGGATCTGCCGCGTGATCTCGATCACGGCGCTGATCGGAAGCGGCCCCTCGGCGACGATCTGCTCCTTGAGGCTGCGCCCCTCGAGGAACTCCATCGCGATGTAGTAGGTGCCCTCCGCCTCGCCGCGGTCGTAGACCGAGACGATGTTCGGATGCGAGAGCCCGGCGGCGTTCTTCGCCTCGCGCCGGAAGCGCTCCACGAACTGGTCGTCGCTCGCGTGGCGGTCGTTCAGGATCTTGATCGCGACGCGGCGGCCGAGCTCCTCGTCCTCGGCGAGATAGACGTTCGCCATCCCGCCCGAGCCGAGCTTCCGCAGGATGCGGTAGCGCCCGTCGAAAAGCGTGTTGATCAGGGTGTCGGTGACCGCCATCGCCTAACCCTTGGAGTTCGACGGAGACCGCAGCAGGGCCTCCATGATCTGTTTGACGAGCGGCGCGGAGTTGCTGCCGCCCGTGCCGCTCTGGTTCTGGAGCACGAGCGCGATCGCGACCTTCGGATTGTCCACCGGCGCGAAGGAGACGAACCACGTGGTGTTCCGCCCGGAGACGCCGGTCTCGGCCGTGCCCGTCTTGCCCGCGACGCGGACGCTGGGGATGGCGCCGGCCGTGCCCGTGCCGCCCGAGACGACGCTCTCCATCATCGAGGAGATCTCGGCCGCGGTCTGCGGCTTGACCGCGCGATCGAGCTCCTCCGGCTTGAACTTGACGAGGATCGACTTGTCCGGCTTGCGCACCCGGTCGGTGAGGTACGGCTTCATCACGACGCCCTTGTTCGCAATCGCCCCGGCCACCATCGCCATCTGGAGCGGCGTCACGAGCATCCGCTCCTGCCCGAATGCGAGGCGCCCCGGGTCGGCCCTGCGCTCCTCGGAGCGGGGCAGGGGCCGGCCCTTGGAGTAGAGCCCGCTCGGCACGCGCTCGCCGTCGGGAAGGTCGATCGGCGGCCGCTCGTAGAAGCCGAAGCGCCGGGCGTAGTCGAGGATCTTTTCGGGCCCCAGCTTCTTGCCCATCTCGCAGAAGGCCGAGTTCACCGAATGCTGGAACGCCTGGCCGAAGTTGATCGTGCCGAACGGCGTGGAGGTGTCGTAGTTGTTCACCCGCTTGCCGTATTCCACGCAGTAGCCCGGGTCGTTGAAGGTCGAGTCGGGCGTGTAGGTCCCCGTGTCGAGCGCGGCGGCGGCCGTGACGATCTTGAAGGTCGAGCCCGGGATGAAGAGGCCGCCCGAGGCGCGGTTCAGGAGCGGCGCCACTGGGCACGGGCCGTGCGCCCGCTGCGCGGCCTTGAAGTTCTTCTCGATCAGGTTCGGGTCGTAGCTCGGGCTCGACGCCATCACCAACACCTTGCCGGTCTTCGGCTCCAGCGCAACCGCCGCGCCGCACTGGCCGGCGAGCGCCTCCATCGCGACCTTCTGGGCGCGCGGCCGCAGCGTCAGCATCAGGTCGTTGCCCTTGATCGTCGCGCCGCGGATCCGATTGAGGGTGGTGTCGAGCAGCGTCGCCAGGTTCGTGTTCGCCCCGGTCAGGTAGTCGTTCCGCGACTCCTCGATCCCGGCGCGCGACCGCGCCTGGGTCGAGTACCCGACCGGATGGGCGAAGCGTCCGCGGCCGGGGTACCGGCGGTAGTAGAACGTCTGGCCGTTGACGCGCTTCGGTCGGTTCCGCGCCAGCACGGAGCCGTCGGCGGCGAAGATGGCGCCGCGCTTGATCGTGAACTGCGCGACCACCTTGATCGCGTTGTCGCGCCGATCGGCGAGGCCCGGGGCGGCCCAGGCCTGCCAGTAGGTCGTCCCGACGATCAACGCGATCACGAGCACGAGCGAGGCGACGGCGAGTCTCGAGATCTGGTTGTTCACCGGTCGAGCCCCCGATTGGCGCGGTCGGAGACGAGCAGCAGGCCGGCGAGCAGCACGAAGTTCGCGACGATGCTCGACCCGCCGTAGCTGACGAAGGGGAGCGTGATCCCGGTCAGCGGGATCAGCCGCACGATGCCCCCGATGATGATGAAGGCCTGGAGCGTGAAGGCGAAGGTGAGCCCGACCGCGAGCAGCTTCGAGAAGCCGTCCTGTGCGAGCAGGGCGATCCGGAACCCGCGGGCGGCGAAGAGCATGTACAGGAGCAGGAAGCCGCAGATCCCGACGAGGCCGAGCTCCTGCGCGAGGGCCGAGTAGATGAAGTCGGTGTTCAGGTAGGGGATCAGCTGGTGGCCATCGGCATCCGTGTACATCCCCTTGCCGAGGCCCGTGCCCCCGAAGCCGCCGTTCGCGATCGAGTAGAGGGACTGGGCCGCCTGGTAGCCGCGGCCGTAGACGTCGCTCCACGGGTCGAGCCAGATCTGCACCCGCTCCTCGACCCGCGGGAACAGCGAGTAGACGGCGGCCGCACCGGCGACGAAGAGCGCCAGGCCGGCGACGACGAACGAGAATCGCGCCGTGGCCACGTAGAGCATCGCCAGGAAGACGCCGAAGTAGAGGAGGCCGCCGCCGAGGTCGTTCGTGATTACGAGCACGCCCATCGCGGCGCCCCAGATCAGCAGCAGCGGGCCGAGGTCCTTGAGCCGGAACTGCGCGAGCACCTCGCGTTTCTCCCGCAGGTACCCCGCGAGGAAGACGATCAGGAGGATCTTCGCGAGCTCACCGGGCTGGAAGTGGACCGGCCCGACGTGCACCCAGAGCCGCGCGCCGTTCACGGTCTCGCCGATCCCGGGCAGCGCCGGCAAGGCGAGCAACGCGACGGCCGCGAGCCCGCACAGGTACTTGTAGCTCTCGAGCTTCCGGTAGTCGTCGTGGAGCAGGAAGAGGGTCGCGGCGAACGCGCCGAGCCCGATCACGATCCAGAGGCCCTGCCTGAAGGCGTCGGTCTCGGCCAGGCGGTAGATCTCGGTCAGGCCGATCCCGGTCATGAGGCCCGCCATCGGCAGCAGGTACGGGTCGGCGTCCGGCACCGTCATCCGCGCGATCACGTGCGCCAGCAGGTAGAGCCCGAGGAAGAAGAGCCCGTAGGAGAGCGAGGCGGAATTCACCACTTCCTGGCGCGCGATGTAGACGCTCGCGAAGCCGAAGCCGACGAGCATCCCGACGACGACCAGGCTCATGAGCTCTCTGTTGCGGAGGGACATCGCCTAGAGGTTGTTTAGGAGCCAGAGCACGGCCGCGGCGATGATCAGCAGGACGGCAAAGGCGGCCAGGATCGGGAGCAGGCGCCCCCGCCTTCCGGGCTCGGGCTCCGGCTCCGCGACGTCCACCGGGGGCACGGCATGGCTCTCGTCCATCGTGTCGTCGTCCTGCTCGAGCGCCGGGTGCACCGCCGTCTCCTCGGTCTGCTCGGAGGGCTCCTCGGAGCTGGCGTCGACCTCGAAGAAGATCACGGTGATGTTGTCCTCGCCGCCGCCGCGGTTGGCCGCGCTCACGAGCGCCTTCGCGGCCTCACGGAGATCCGGCCGGTGCTGCTCGACGGCGTCGAGGATCGCCTCGTCGTCGACCATCGTCGTGAGGCCGTCCGAGCAGAGCATGAACAGGTCGCCCGCCTCGGCCTCGACGGTGAAGGTGTCGACGTCGATGTCGGGCTCGGTGCCGAGGGCGCGGGTGATCACCGAGCGCTGCGGGTGAGCCTCGGCCTCCTCCGGCGTCAGCTTCCCGCCGCGAACGAGCTCCGCGACGAGCGAATGGTCGTCGGTGAGCTGGTCGAGCTGCCCGTCGCGGATCAGGTAGGCGCGCGAATCCCCGACGTGGCCGAACGCGACGTGATCGCCCTCGACGAGAGCGACCGTCATCGTCGTCCCCATTCCGTGGACGTCGCGGTCCTCGGTGGCGCGGCTGTACACGCGCCGGTTCGCCTCCTCGATCAGCGCCGTCACGCGCTGCTCACCGGACGCGCCGTCGCGCTCCTCCGCCTCCACGGCGGACACGGCGAGGCCCGACGCGACCTCCCCGGCCTTGGCGCCGCCCATACCGTCGGCGATCACGAACAGCGGCGGTTCGATCACGTACGAGTCTTCGTTGTGCCGCCGCTTCCGCCCCGGATGCGACAGGCCTGCGCTGGCGCCGACTCTCACAGGTCGTACCTCAGGTCGGTCTCACCGACGCGGATCACGTCGCCGGGCGAGAGCTTGCGCGGGCGGGTCAGCTTGACGCCGTTCACGAACGTGCCGTTTGTCGAATCCAGATCGCTCAACCAGATGCCGTCTCGGCGCGGCTCGATCTTGGCGTGGTGGACGGAGGCGAACTCGTCCGCGTCGATCGCGAGGTCGTTGTCGTTCGCCCGCCCGATCGTGACCGGCGTCGAGTCGAGCTCGCGCTCGGTATTCGTGTCGAGCGCGGGGCTCGAGAGCACGACGAGCATGCCTGTGGTGGAACGGCCGAGGCCGGCAGCGGCCGCCTGTTGCGGCCCGAGCACGAAGCTCTCCTGCGGCAGCCGGAGATCCTTCGCCACCGACCGCACGATCCGCCAGATGAAGAGGTAGAGCAGCACGAGGAAGGCGATCTTCAGGCCGAGCAGGACCGCTTCGACTTCGACGGCGCCGACGATCAACGCGACCGCCTGAAGACGAGCTCCGTCGAACCGAGGGTGATGCGGTCCTCGTCGTCGAGCTTTGCCCGCTTCAACGCGCGGCCGTTGACGGAGATCCCGTTGGTGGAGCCGAGGTCGACGATCCAGTAGTTCGAGCCTTCCTGGCGGATCTCGGCATGGCGGCGCGAGACGTTCGGGTCGGAGACGCGGATGTCGGACTCCTTCGAGCGGCCGATCACGATCTTCGGCTTGGTCAGGTCGTGCGACCGGTTGCCGATGTAGACCGCCGGTGGCGGCTCGGGCTCCGGCTCCAGGCCGAGCTCCGCGGCCGAGGCCGCCTCGGTCTGCACCGGCGCCGCCTTGTAGATCCTGGTCGCCCCGGGCTCTGGGGCCGGCTCCGGCTCCTGGTCGATCGCGTCCCGCTGGATCATGCGGTTCGCGATCCCGAACAGGCCGACCTCGAGATCCTCGTCGGTCTCGAACGACACGTCGGGCTTGGAGAGGAGCACGTAGCCCTCGCGGCGGCTGTGCTCCTTCAGGTACTGCTCGAGCTCCGTGACCAGCGCCTGCTCGTAGCTCTCGAACTGCACTCGATCTCCGGGCGACAGGTAGACGATGTACTCGTTCGGCGCGTAGACCTGGGAGACCGAGACCATCTTGTAGTCGTCCATCTCCTTCGCGAGCTTGCGGGCGAGCTCCACCGGCTGCACGTTGCGTCGGAAGGCGCGCCCGAACGCGCCTTCGAAGAGGGACTCGATCTTCTGCTCGATATTGCGCAGCACAGGCCCGACCCGCTGGCGAGTTTAGCGGCCGGTTACCACCGCTCTGACGCCCACGACCGCGCAACAGAGCCAGATTCCGGTCACGACAGGCAACGCGTGGACCGCCGCCACAGGGAGCAGGAGCGCACCGAGCGCGGCCGCTCCGAGTCCCGCCAGGGCCCAAAGCGTCCTGGCGGCGGCAAGCGGGAGTACCGCGGCGACGAGACCGAGCACCACGGCCGCCAGGGGCACCTCCGGCCGGGCGAGGAGACCACGGCCGAGCGCGGTCAGGACGGCACCTACATCATCGCTTCCTTCCAGGCCCAGCGGCGTCGTCCCACGGGCACTCAGCGGGAGGTCGGAGCCGGCGATGCCGGCCACGAGCGCTGCCAGCACGACCGCGAGCGCCGTGTGCACGCCGCGCCAGACCGCGCCACGCACGTAGAGCACCGCCAGCGGCGCGAGCGCGAGCGCACCGACGGAGGCGAGGACCGGCCCGACCGCCGCGAGCAGTCCCTCCTCGGGGCGCCGCCAGGTGGCGACGAGCCAGGCGGCCGCTGCCAGCGTGTACGCGACCGCCACGCCGAACGAGGCGTTCCCAAGTGGCAGGATCGCGGTCGAGAGCGCGAACGCGAGCCCGAGCCGGGCGCGAACAGCGGTGAGCGCTGCCGCGATCGCCGCGAGGCCCCACCCCCAGCCCGGGGGATAGAAGGGCAGGAGCAGCCCGACTGCGGCGGTGTACGCGGTCGCGGCGGTTCCCGCGACGAGCCGCTGGATCGGAGGAGCCGGGATGCTCGGCAGCGCCCGGCCGCCGGTGCGGCGGCCCCGCCGCTCGGTCGAGGCGTCGCGAAGCCGCTGGGCCAGCTGGAGCGCGGTAGGACGGCGCGAAGGATCGAGCCTGGTGGCGCGGTTGACGGCGTCGACGAGCGCCCTCGGCAGGTCTGGCCTCAGCGACTCGAGCGGCGGCGCCCCGGCCTCGATGCGGCGCGCCGTCTCGATCGGCGACGAGGACCAGAACGGGTGGTACCCGACAAGGGCCTCCCAGAGCAGCACGCCGACGGCCCAGATGTCGGCGGCGAACGACGCCTCCTCACCGAGCAGGCGCTCCGGCGAGATGTACGCGAGCGTCCCGGGCACGTCGCCGGCAGCGGTCAAGGTCTCCGCCTCGGCGAACTGCGCCAGGCCGAAGTCGAGCAGGCGCACCTGGATCTCGGGCCCGTCCGCGACCAGGACGTTCGTCGGTTTGACGTCCCGATGGACGATCCCGTTCGCGTGGGCGTGAGCCAGCCCCTCGAGGATCTGCGCCGCGACCTCGACGGCGCCGCGGTCGCCGAGCTCGTTCGCACGCAGCCGGTCGCGCATGGTCTGGCCCGGGACGTACTCGTACGCGATGTAGACGTTCCGGTCATCGCCCGCGAAGTCGTAGGCGCGCAGGCACCTCGGATGCCGGAGCCGCGCGGCCGCCTCGGCCTCGCGCTCCGCCCGCGTGCCGGCCTTTCCGTCCCGCGCCACGATCTTCAGCGCGACGTCGAGACCGTTGGTCTCGTCGCGAGCGAGCCAGACCGACCCCGAGCCGCCGCTGCCGAGCGGCCGCAAAGGGCGATACCGGCCGAGCACGAGCTCACTGGCCGACAAAGTCGCAACCGCTGTCGTCATGTGGGCTTCGGGTTAGGCGCTGCCCCGGGAAGTCCTCTACCGGTGCGGGTTCGGACCCGGTACGCGCCGATGGAGCCGATACAGTGGCCAAGCGGCACGGGCGCGATGACTGAGCGCGATACCAGCGAGATCGAGTTCGACTTCTTCGAGGAGCCGGCGACCACCGAGGCAACCCGAGTCGATCGGGCCCCACGGGGGCCGCGGCGTGGCCGGAGACCTCCGGGACCGCCGTCGGGCCTGACGCCGCTGCTGCGGCTCGTCGGGCTGATCAGCTTGGCGATCCTCATCGTCGTGCTACTCGTGTTCTGGGTCTCGAGCTGCCGCGACGAGGGCAAGAAGGACACGTACAAGGGCTACATGGACGACGTTTCCCGCATCGCCGACGAGTCGGAGGCGATCGGGAACCGGCTGAACCGGGCGCTGACGCGGCCGGACATCCAGCAGGCGGAGCTGCGGCGGACCCTCGACGGCCTCGCGCAGCAGCAGGTGCAGCTGGTGGATTCAGCCGAGGCGATCAAGGAGCCGGGGCCGCTCCGGGACGAGCACGCGCACCTGATCGAGTCGCTCCAGTTCCGCGTCAGCGGCCTCCGGGGGCTCGCAGACGGCTTCTCAGGCCGGACACGGAACGCGACACAGGCCGGTGACCTCCTCTCCGAGCAGGCATTGCGGCTCGTCACGAGCGACGTCGTCTGGGACGACCAGTTCAAGGATCCGGCGATCCAGGAGCTGAGGCGTCAGAGCATCGAGGGTGTCCAGGTGCCCGACTCGAACTTCGTCCAGAACGCCGACCTCGCGACCTCGACGGCGATGGCGAATATCTGGAACCGCGTCCGCGGTGGGCCCTCGAGCGGAGGCACCGCCTCACCCGGCTCGCACGGCCACAACCTCGTTTCCACCAAGGTCGCCGGCGGCTCGACCCTCTCCACCGACCAGCTGAACGAGATCGTCGCCACGACCGACCTCAGCTTCCAGGTCACCTTCGAGAACTCGGGCGACTCGACCGAAACGGGCGTCCAGGTGACGCTGACGATTCAGAAGAGCCCGGAGCCGATCGTCCGGCGCCAGACGGTCGACCTCACGGAGCCTGGTCAGCAGAAGACGGTCACATTCTCGAACATCGGCAACGTCCCGTTCGTGCAGCGGACGTCGCTGCAGGTCGAGGTCAACGAGGTGCCCGGCGAGAAGAACCTCCAGAACAACACCGCCGAGTACCCAGTGATCTTCAGCTACCCCGGCTCTGGGTAGTCGGCGAAAGTCTTACGACTTTCGCCGAGGTGCTTGACCCCGGGGGACGTGAACGGAGCGGGCAGAGCCCGCTCCGCGGCGCTCTAGCCCGCGGCCATGGCGCGCTCGACGGCTTCCTGCTCCTCCGGCGAGAGCGCTACCGGGGCGCGGCCGTGGTCGAGCTCCTTCACGTAGATCCGGGCGTAGTCTCGGCCCTGAATCGCGGTGAAGACGACGCCCGAGCGCGCGGCGTCGAGGAACGCGAGCGAGGCGGACTGGTGGCCGCCGGCGCCCTCGTACGCGTCGTAGCGGACGATCGACGTCTTCGAGACGGCGCCGTCCAGCCTGCGGTCGACGCGGGCCAGCCCCGCCGCCACCTCGTCCACCGCACGGTGGAGGTCGTCCATCCGAGCCTGCAGCGAGACGGCGAAGTCGACGAGGTCCGACTTCCCGCCTCCGAGCAGCACCAGCTGCCCCTCCCGTACTCGTCTCAGCTTGAGCAGGAGGTAGAGGACGATGCCGAGCGCGACCACTGCGGCCGCGGCGGCGGCGATCGCGATCAGCGCGGCGGTCGAGGCCGAGACGCTCACGGCCGAAGATCCTAGGAGGGATTGGGGGAACTTCGCCGTCATAGGGGTTCGATAGTCGTTTCGCGGCAAGGACGCAAGGAGCGCCCCTATCCGCTGCGATACGGGCGCGACTGAGGACGCTGTCCGCGGGGCGAGCAGCGGAGCCCAGTGGCACAGCCGTAGTTCCGCCGAGCCCTCCTGGTGCCGGCGTCCGGGACGGTCCCCGGTACAGTTTTGAACTGCCATGACCCAGGTTCTCGTGCTGAACGCCAGCTATGAGCCGCTGAACGTGTGCTCGGTCCGGCGTGCGCACGTTCTGGTCTTCAAGGGCAAGGCCGAGGTGATCGAGGCGCTCGAGCAACCGCTCCGTTCGGCCACCGACACCTACCAGTGGCCCCACGTGATCCGCCTCGTCACGTACGTCTCCGTCCCACGCACGGTGCAGCGGAAGATCTCGCGGCGAGCCCTGTTCGCGCGCGACGGCTGGCGCTGCGCCTACTGCGGCACGTCCGGCGGCCGACTCACGCTCGACCACATCGTCCCACGCAGCCGTGGCGGCGACTCCGTCTGGGAGAACGTGGTCACATCGTGCGCCCCCTGCAACCTGAAGAAGGGGAACCGGCTGCTGCACGAGATCGAGATGGTGCTGCGCACCAAGCCCCGGGTCCCCCAGCCGGTGCTCTACATCCGCCTCGCGACGCCGAAGATCCCGGAGGGCTGGCGTCCGTACCTGCCCGACCTCGGCGAGGCCACCGCCGCCTAGTTGCGCTGGACCTGCAGCCGCTGCGGGACCGAGCACGAGGGCGTACCGCTCGACTGGGCGTTCGACAAGCCGGCCTACTGGGACGGCAGACGTCACAAGGGGGACTGGCTCTCGGACGACCTCTGCGTCTGGACCGACGACGCCCGGGAGCAGAACTACTTCATCCGCGGCGTCCTCTACGTGCCGATCCCCGAGACGGGCGAGTCCCTGGGCTACGGCGTGTGGTCCTCGCTGAGCAAGAAGTCCTTCGACCGCGTTTATGGCCTCTGGGACGAACCGGCGAGAACGGAGGAACCGCCCTACTTCGGCTGGCTCTCCAACTCACTCGTTGGCTATCCGGAAACGCTGAACCTCGCACTCGACGTGATCACCGATGAACTGGAGAAGCGACCCTCGTTCGTGCTTCACGACGACGGCGACCACCCGCTGATCGACGAGCAGCGGGAGGGAATCTCGCAGCAGCGGGTGCTCGAGATCGCCGAGCTCAACGTGCACGCGGACTAGTCGCGCTCGACCGGGAGGTCGAGCGTCTCCCACTGGCTCCACGAGCCGGGGTAGAGCCGCGCGTCGCGCCCGGCGAGCGCGAGCCGGTGGATCGTGACGCAGGACGTGACGCCGGAGCCGCAGTACGCCACGATCTGCCCCTCGGGTAACGGCGGCGGCTCCTCGTTCCACGGCGCATTCAGTGCACCCGGAATGCGGCCCGGCACCTTGTCGATCGGGTTCTGCTCGCCGCGCCATCTCGGCGCCAGGCGCGCGTCGACGATCACCAGCCCATCCCGCGCCTCGGCAATCTCCCCGGCGCCGATCGTGTCGCCCGTCCGCTCTCGCGGCGTGAACCTCAGCGGCTCGACCTCCTCCTCGCCGGTCGCGAGCGGCCCGCCCCAGGCGTCTATCCCCCCGAGCAGAACCGCGCAGTCATCGTGACCGAAGTGCCGGAGCAGCCACCAGAGCCGCTCGGCGCCGCCCATCTCCCCGTACGCCACGACGAACACACCGCCGCCGATGCCCGCCCGGCCGGCGGCCTCGGCGAACCGTTCCGCACTCGGCAGCGGATGTCGTCCCTCACGCTCGCGGGAGAGGTCCGCAAGGTCCTCGTCGACGTCGATGAAGGAGGCGCCCGGGATGTGGCCGGCGAGATAGAGCTCGCGCCCGCGACGCGGGTTGCCCAGCTCCCAGCGGCAGTCGACGAACTGATAGCGCACGAGGAGATTGTGACCGTGGCCCGGGCTGCGGCGTATACGGGATATGAAGGCCATTCGGATCGCTATCGCGGCGCTGCTCGTCCTGGCGGCTGCCGCACTGGTCGGCATCGGCCGTCCCGAGGCGGCGGGCGGAGCGAGCGACACTCCGCAGGAAGGCATCACGGTCACCGGGACCGGGCAGGTCAGCTCGGTACCGAACGAGGCCGAGTTCTCGCTCGGCGTCAGCACGACCGGCACGACCGCGCGCTCTGCGCTCGCGTCGAACTCCGAGCAGATGCAACGCGTGATCGACGCCCTGAGGGCCGCCGGCGTTGCGCGAGCCAACATCAAGACGCAGGATGTCTCCGTCGGCCGTGACTACGACGACGACGGTGGCTATGCCGCCCGCAACTCGGTGAGCGTCACCATCCACGACCTTGACCGCGCGGGCGCCGTCCTCGACGCGACGTCACGGGCAGGCGCGAACGAGGTCTATGGGCCGTCGCTCACGCGCGCGAATCGCTCCGGGCTCGAAGCGAAGGCGCTCAAGGTCGCGTACGCGGATGCCCACGACCGCGCCGAGGCGCTCGCCGAGGCCGCCGGCGTCTCGCTCGGCAAGGTCACCGCAATCACCGAGGAGCCGCAGTCCGGCGGCGAGTACATGCCGATGCTCGCCAAGCGCGACTCGGCGGCCCCGATCGAGGCGGGACGCGACGTGATCGCCGCCTCGGTCACGGTCACCTTCGCGATCAGCTAGACATCCAACATGGATGTCCCCGAGGCCGAGCTGAGGCAGACCGACACAGGGCGGGTTCCGGCCACCGCCGGCTGGTTCGTCCTCAACGCGCGCGACGCGCGCTGGAACGCCCGCCCCGGCCGGCAGAGCGTGAGCTTCACCGGCAAGACGGAGTGGGAGGCCGACACGCTCTTCCCGATGCTCGGCGTCCAACTGGCCGTCCTCGAGCCCGGCGAGCTGAACTCGACCTACCACTGGGAGACCGAGGCGGAAGCGTTCCTCGTGATCCAGGGAGAGGCCCTGCTGATCGTGGAAGGGCAAGAGCGGCCGCTGAAGCAGTGGGACTTCGTCCACTGCCCACCCAAGACCGAGCACGTGCTCATTGGTGCCGGGGACGGGCCGTGCGTCCTTGTCGCCATGAGCTCGCGGGAGAACCAGGCCTTCGGACCGTACGGCGAGTACCCGGCGAACGAGGTCGCGGCGCGACACGGCGCCGAGGAGACCCAGGCGAGTTGGCCCGAGTCGCAGCCGTCGCTGTACCGCGATGGCTGGCTGCCGAGCTAGGCCACCCGGCCGGGCGGACGCATCGCGAGCGGCACGGGCAGGCCGCAGCGCGCGCACTCGGTGCGCGACGTGCCCTTCCGCTCGCTTCGCTCGATCGGGACCGGGCGCTCGCAGGTGCAGGTCTTGGGGGTCATGCGGCCTCCTCCGAGAGGGCGGGACTGGGCATGGGGTGGTGGTGATGGCCGTTGCCGAGTAGATGTCCGTGCGATTCCGTGCCGTAGCCGCCCGGGACCGGGATGTAGAACTCGGGATAGCCCCACATGCCGTGCTCGGAGACGTCCAGGCCGGCGGTCTCGACCTCGGGCTCGACGCGGATCCCCCACGCGAGCTTCATCGCCCACAGGGCGCCGAAGGAAGCGCTGAAGGTGAAGATGCCGACCGCAAGGAGCCCGAGGGCCTGCGTGCCGAGCTGATGGAAGCTGCCCGTGTACCAGAGCCCGCCCTGACCGGTAGCGAGGTTCTCCGCCAGCGCAGGCACCGCGAAGATCCCGGTCGCGAGCGTGCCCCAGACGCCGGCCATCCCGTGGACGGCAACCGCGCCGATCGGGTCGTCGATCCGGATCCGCTCGACGAGCAGCACGCCGGTGACCGCGATCGCGCCGGCCACGAGGCCGATCACGATCGCAGCCCAGGGCGCGACGAACCCCGCTGCCGCGGTCACTGCCACCAGGGCCGCGATCACCCCGTTCAACATCATCGAGAGGTCGGGCTTGTGCAGTACGAGCCAGGAGACCGTGACTGCGCCGATCGCGCCAGCGGCGGCAGCGACGTTCGTGGTCAGCGCAACGTAGGCGAAGTAGCCGACGCGATCGCCGGTGACGACGCCGAGCGTCGAGCCGGGGTTGAACCCGAACCAGCCGAACCAGAGGATCAGCACGCCGAGCGTGACGTAGGCCATGTTGTGACCGGGAATGGCGTTCGGCTTCCCCTGCTCGTCGAACTTCCCGATCCGCGGCCCGAGCAGAAGCGCCCCGGCGAGCGCCGCGAGCGCACCCTGGTAGTGGACGACCGTCGAGCCCGCGAAATCCTGCATCCCGAGCGCGAAAAGCCAGCCGTCCGGGTGCCAGATCCAGTGGGAGACGACGGAGTAGACGAGCGTGAAGACGACCCCAAAGAGGAAGTAGACGTAGAGCTTCGTCCGCTCGGCCATGGCCCCCCAGACGATCGCGAGCGAGACGGCGGCGAAGACGACCTGGAACATGTAGCCGGCGCCGGCCGGGATCGAGCCGAACCAGCTGAAGGGCGAGGCGCCGATCGCGAGCAGCGTCTCGGAGGAGGGCACGAAGCCGGAGCCGCCGACGAGCCCGTTCCCGCCGTCCCCGAAGGCGATCCCGTAGCCGACCAGGTAGTAGACGAGCGAGGCGATCCCGAGCACGAGCACGTTCTTCGCCGCGATGTGGCCGGCGTTCTTCATCCGGGTCAGCCCCGCCTCGAGGAAGGCGAAGCCGGCCTGCATGAACATGACGAGAATCGCGGCGACGATCACCCAGACCGTGCTCGCCGCGATTGCGAGCTCCTTCGTCGTCATACGCGCTCCACCGCCTCGAGCCGCAGGCCGGTGCGGGTGTGCGTGACGTTGTAGACGGGCGTCGTCCAGACGATCCCGTCGCCCGACTCCCCGCCGCTCCGGGCGGCGTCGGCGACTGCGTCCACCACCGTGCCGGCGATCTCGTCCGCCACGACGAACGTGAGGAGCGCCTTCGGGAGAAACCTCGACTCGAAGATCCGGCCGCGGTACTCATGGGTGATCCCCCGCTGGCGCCCGTGGCCGATCGCCTCGACCACCGTGACCCCGACATGGCCCGTCTGTTCCTCGACCGCGTCGATCACCGTCTCGACGCGCTCGCGCAGGACGACAGCCTCCACTTTGATCACGCCGACCTCCGTTCCATCAGGACGACGTCCCGCCAGACGCCGTGCAGTTGCCCGATCCGCTCCCGGAGCCCCGCGACGCAGAACCCGCAGCGCTTGTGCAGCGCGACCGAGGCGACGTTCTCCGGAAAGATCCCGGCCTGGATCGTCCAGAAGCCGTCCGCCTCGGCTCCAGCGATCAGCTGCTCGAGGAGCGTTTGGCCGACGCCGCGCCCCTGGGCCGAGTCGGCGACGTACACGCTGTCCTCGGCCACACCGGCGTAGCAGCCGCGCTCCGACACCGGCGCGAGGGCCGCCCAGCCGAGCACCTCACCGCCCTGGAGGGCCACCAGCTGGTGGCCCTCCAGGTGCGCCGTATCCCAAGCGACCCAGGCGGGAGCCTCGGTTTCAAACGTGGCCTGCCCGCCTGCGATCCCCTGCTCGAAGATCGCCTTCACCGCCGGCCAGTCGTCGCGCGTCAGCGCCCTCAACTGCACGCCTAGCAGTCGTAATACAGCGAGAACTCAGCGGGGTGTGGGCGAAGCCGTACGAGGTCGACCTCGTTCTCGCGCTTGTAGTCGATCCAGGTCCGGATCAGCTCCTCGCTGAAGACGCCGCCCTTCGTAAGGAACGCGTGGTCGGCCTCGAGCGCGTCGAGCGCCTCGGCCAGCGAGCCCGGCACCTGCGGGATCTCGGCTCCGGTCTCCTCGAAGAGGTCGAAGTCGGCCGGCGCACCCGGGTCGAGCTCGCGCTCGATCCCGTCGATCCCCGCCATCAGCATCGCCGCGAAGGCAAGGTACGGGTTGGCCGCGGCGTCCGGGCACCGGAACTCGACCCGCTTCGCCTTCGGCGAGTCCGAGTACATCGGGATCCGGATGCAGGCCGAGCGGTTCCGCTGCGAGTAAACGAGGTTGACCGGGGCCTCGTAGCCCGGCACCAACCGCCGGTAGGAGTTCGTCGTCGGCGCGCAGAAGGCGAGCAGCGCCGGCGCGTGGGCCAGGAGGCCGCCGATGTACCCGCGGGCCAGCTTCGAGAGGCCTGCGTAGCCGGACTTGTCCGCCATCAGCGGCGTGCCCTCCTTCCAGAGGGACTGGTGCGTATGCATGCCCGAGCCGTTGTCGCCGAAGATCGGCTTCGGCATGAAGGTCGCCGTCTTCCCGGCCGCTCGGGCGATGTTCTTGACCACGTACTTGTAGGCCATGACCTGATCCGCCATGCGGGTGAGCGAGCCGTAGCGCAAGTCGACCTCGCACTGCCCGCCGGAGGCGACCTCGTGATGGTGGAACTCACACGGGATCCCCAGCCGCTCGAGCGTCAGGACGATCCGGCTGCGGAGGTCGTGGAGCGTGTCGTGCGGCGCCGGCGGGAAGTAGCCTTCCTTCTCCCGAACCGTGTAGCCGAGCCCGGGCTTGCCCGAGTTCCAGTGGCCCTCGGCCGAGTCGACCAGGTAGTGCGACGTGTTGGTGTTGAGCTCGTACGAGACCTCGTCGAAGACGAAGAACTCGCACTCCGGCCCGACGTAGGCCGTGTCCGCGATCCCCGTGCTCTCGAGGTAGGCCTCGGCACGCTTCGCGACGCCACGCGGGTCGCGCGCGTAAGGCTCCCGCGTGATCGGGTCGGCGATCTCGCACACGAGCGAGAGCGTCGGCGCCTCGGTGAACGGATCGAGGATCGCGCTCGACGCGTCCGGCATCAGGAGCATGTCCGACTCGGAGATCCCCTGCCAGCCGCGGATCGAAGAGCCGTCGAAACCGAGGCCCTCGTCGAAGGCGGACTCGTCGAACGCCGACACGGGCAGCGTCATGTGCTGCCAGGTGCCGAGCAGGTCGGTGAACTTCAGGTCGACCATCTGGGCCTGCGTCTCGCCCGCCCAGGCAATCGCTTCCTTGGCGGCCGGCGCCGTGCCGTTCGCCAGGTAGTGCTTCGTCTCGAGCTCGCTCACGTTTTGCCTCCTTGAACGCGAAAAAGCCCCAGGACTCCCGAGAGTCCTGAGGCTCCATTGCCTCGGCAGGCACCTTCGGCGGTGCGTGCCTGAGTCAGAAGGTAACGGTCGAATCGGACGGAAGCAACTCTCCTTCTGCCGGAAGCGTCTGAGAGCCGGCTCTAGTACGCGCCGCTTGACCACCGCGTCACCCGGTGGCTAGGCTGGGCCTCGTGCGATTCCCGGTCGGCTGACGAACTTCATCGGCTCGCGGGCCTCCTGAGGGCCCGGCTGAAGCCTGTTCTCGCCCCGTTTTTCAACACCGGGAGACATCGCATGACCAGAACGAACAACACGAATGGAACGCCGGCCGTCGTCGTGGAGGACCTCCGCAAGGAGTTCTTCCGCAACGACGGGCGGCAGGGCATCCGCCGGCGCCGCAAGCGCGTGGCCGCGCTCGACGGAGTGTCGTTCGAGGTCCGGCGAGGCGAGACGGTGGCCATCCTCGGCCAGAACGGCTCCGGGAAGTCGACGCTGATCAGGCTGCTCTCGACGCTGCTCCTGCACGACGGCGGCGCCGCGCGGATCTTCGACCACGACGTCTTCACCGAGACACGAGCCGTCCGCATGCTGATCAACCGCGTGTCCGTCGAGGCCTCCTTCTTCAAGAAGATGTCCGCGACCGAGAACCTGAGCTACGCCGCGCGCTTCTACGGCATGGCGCCTCGCGCGACCCGGAAGCAGATCCCCGAGCTCCTCGAACGCGTCGGCTTCCCGCGCGACCGGATGAACGAGCCGATGGAGGACCTCTCGCGCGGCATGCAGCAGAAGGTGGCGCTGGCGCCCGCCCTGCTGACCGCGCCGATCGTCCTGCTCCTGGACGAGCCGACCACGGGCCTCGACCCCAGATCGAAGCTCGAGGTCCAGCGCTTCATCCGCGAGATCCGCGAGACGCACGACGCGACGGTCCTCCTCTGCACGCACGACCTCGCGGAGGCCGAGGAGCTCGCCGAGCGGGTCGGGATCCTCGACCGCGGCAGGCTGATCGAGCTCGCGCCCGCCGACGAGCTGAAGGCGAAGTACGGGGCGGCGACGCTGGAGGAGGCGTTCTTCACCGCCACCGGGAAGTCGTTCGAAGACGAGCCCGACGGAGATGAGGACTGATGCCACAAGGAGCAGCAGCCGTTCTCCGCCACGAGCTGATCGGGCTCGCGGGCGTCTTCGAGCGCAACGTCTACCTCGTCAAGCGCTACATCTGGTGGGACATCGCGTTCTTCGTCTGGACGGTGGCGAACACGCTCACGATCGTCTTCATCGGGGAGGGCGTCCAGGCGACCGGCGCCGACGTGAACGTCCAGGAGCTGACCACCCAGCTCCTCGTCGGCGCCGTCGTCTGGGCCTACCTCGGCGTGCTCTTCGAGATCCTCACCGAGACGGTCGCCTGGGAGCGCTGGGAGGGGACGATCGAGTACACGTTCATGGCACCGCTCTCGCGGCCCGTGCACCTGTTCGGCATGGGCCTCTTTGCGATCGTCTACGGGATCGCGCGGGCGATCCTGCTCTTCGGCGTCGTCGCGCTCTTCTTCGATCTCGACCTCTCGAACGCGAACTTCCTCGCCGCGCTCGTGCTCCTGCTCATTGCCTCCTTCTCGTTCATCGGGATCGGGATGATGTGCGCTGTCCTGCCGCTGATCTCGCCCGAGAAGGGCACGCAGCTCGGGTTCATGGCGCAGGGGATCCTGCTCGTCGTCTCCGGCGTCTACTACCCCGTCAGCGTCCTGCCGGAGTGGATGCAGTGGTTCTCCACGATCTCGCCGGCGACCTATGCGCTCGATGGACTCCGGTCGGCGATCCTCGACGGCGAGGGGCTCACGTCGATGGGCGAGGAGCTGCTGGCGCTCGTCGTGATCGGCGTCGTCTCGATTCCGCTGGGCCTCTGGGTCTTCCGGCGCGGCGAGCTGTATGCGAAGCGACACGGGAAGCTGAAGCGGTCGGGATGATCCGCGAGGCCAAGACGCACGAGGACCTCGTCGGCCTGGCCGAAGTCTGGACGGCGATCACGCCGCGCGAGCCGATGAGCGCGGAGCAGTTGGAACGGCGCCGCGAGCGCCAGCCGGAGCGGCTGTATCTGGCCGCAGAGGGCGACGGTCGGACCGTGGGTGCCGGCCTCGCCGCGCCTTCCGACTCCCCGGGCCGCACGTTCCTCGGCGTCAGGGTCCTGCCGGAGTTCCGCCGCCGCGGGATCGGCGGCAGGCTCTTCGACACGCTGGTCACACACGCACGGGCGGCCGAGCTCGAGTGGCTCTCCACGATGGTCTCCGAGGCCGACGCGGATTCCGTCGCCTGGGCGGAGCGCCGTGGGTTCGAGGAGTACGAGCGGCAGGTCGAGCTCGTCCTGCGCCTGCGCGGCGACGAGTCGTTCCCGCCGGCGCCGGACGCGGTCTCGCTCGTCGAGGTCACACCGGAGCTCCACGACCAGGCCTACCGGCTCACGCGGGAGGCGTGGGAGGATCTGCCGCTGCTCGCTCCGGTCGAGCCGCCGGAGTTCGACGTCTGGCTGGAGGAGGAGATGAGCGGCCCGATCGCCTTCGGCGCAACGGACGACGGTGAGCTGGTCGGGTTCGCCGGCCTGCTCGAGCGGGATGCGCCGGGCTTGCTCGAGCACGGTTTGACCGCCACCCGCCGCACCCACCGGCGGCGCGGCATCGCGACGGCCCTGAAGCGGACGCAGGTCGGGTGGGCCGCAGCGCACGGCTACCGCGAGCTGATCACGTTCACGCAGGACCGCAACGAAGGGATGCAGGCGATCAACCTTGCGCTCGGCTACGAGCCGCAGCCGGCGTGGATCTCGATGCGGAGACGCCCGTGAGACACGCGAACCTGAGCGACGAGCGGAAACGGATCGTGCAGTCCGCGTACGACGCGCTTGGCCCTCGCTTCGGCGACTGGGGCGAGCAGATCGAAGGAGATCCCTGGGAGCGCTTCCTCGGCGAGCTCGCAGCTCGACTGCGCGGCGGCGGCCTGGTGCTCGACCTCGGGTGCGGAAACGGCGCCAAGATCGCTCACCTCGCCGAACGATTCGAGCTCGTCGCCGTCGATCTCTCGGAGGAGCAGCTCGCGCTCGCTCGCCCGAGATTGCCGGGGGCGACGCTCCTTTGCCGTGATTTCGTCGACCTCGACTTCGAGCCGGGCACGTTCGATGCGGTCACCGCCTTCTACTCGATCATGCATGTGCCCCGCGACGAACATCGCGACCTGTTCGGATGGATCGCGCGCTGGCTCAAGCCCGGCGGCCTCTTCCTCGCCTCGCTCGGCCATGTGGGGGGTCCTGACCGGACGTACGAGTGGCTCGGCGTCGAAATGTTCTTCTCGAGCTTCGACGCCGACACGAGCCGCGGTCTCCTGCGCGACGCCGGATTCGAGCTGGAGCTCGACGAGCTCGTCTGGATGCGGGAGCCCGAGCCTCAGGGAGAGGTGGCGTTCCTCTGGGTGCTCGCGAGAAAGCCGAGATGAGACGACCGGACGCGACCAGGGTCTTCTACGGGATGGAGTTCTTCGACACGCTCGGGATGCAGGCCGCCTTCACGGTGTGGGCGGTCTACCTCGTGCAGGACGTCGGCGTGAACCCGTTTCAGCTCGTCCTGCTCGGGACGGTCAGCGAGATCGCGATCTTCTTCTTCGAGGTACCGACCGGCGTGGTCGCCGACACCTACAGCCGTCGGCTCTCGATCATCATCGGGATGATCGGCGCGGGGGCGGCGATCGTGCTGCTCGGGCTCGTCGAGATCTACTGGGTGATTCTCGTGGCGGCGATCCTCCGGGGAATCGCGGGGACGTTCATGAGCGGCGCCTGGGAGGCCTGGATCACCGACGAGCACGGCGTCGAGGGGATCGGGCGGGTTTTCCTGCGTGGCACGCAGTTCTCGTACCTCGGCGCGATCGTCGGCTCCGCAGCGGGTGTCGCGATCGCCACGCAGGATCTCGGTCTCGCCGTCGCGTTCGGCGGCCTCGTCTCCGTCGCGACCGGAATCGGCTGCATCTTCCTGATGCCGGAGCACGGCTTCCAACGGCGGCCCGTGGAGGAGCGGTCGTCGCCGCTGCGCTCGATGAAGACGACGGCAGTGACCGGCGGCCGGCTCGTGCGCGGGCACAGCATCCTGCTGCTGATCGTCGGCATCACCTTCTTCGCCGGCGCGGCGTCGGAGGGTCTCGACCGGCTGTGGGAGGCGCACCTCCTCACCGACGTCGGGCTGCCGACGCTCTGGGGCCTCGATCCGGTGGTCTGGTTCGGCGTCTTCAACATTGTGGGTCTCGCGGCCGGCGTCGTGATCACGTCGGTCCTCGTCCAGCGGTTCGAGTACGCGGACAACTCGAAGCTCGCGCGGTCGCTGCTCGTGCTCACCGTTGTCCTCTCGACGTCGGTCGTCGTGTTCGGGCTGGCGGCGAGCTTCGCGGTCGCGGCGATCGCCTATCTCGTCGCACGGCTCGTGCGAAACCTGAAGGACCCGCTCTACAAGACCTGGCTGAACAAGAACGTCCAGGACTCGAGCGTGCGGGCGACCGTCAACTCGATCGCGAGCCAGGCCGACGCGATCGGCGAGGTCGCGGGTGGCCCCGTGATCGGTGCGATCGGGACGGTCGCGTCGCTACGTGCGGCGCTCGTCTCGGCCGGCCTGCTGCTCGTGCCTGCGATCGGCCTCTTCGCGCGCGCCCTCCGCCACGGCGGACGCGAGCCCGAGCTCGAGGAAGCCGAGGCGACGGCGTGAGCCGGATCGCGATCCTGCGTCCGCTCCGCGAGCGCGACTTCGCGCTCTTCTGGCTCGGTTGGACCGTGTCGCTGGTCGGTGACGGCTTCTTCCTGGTCGCCATCGCCTGGCAGGCGTTCGACCTGTGGAACTCGCCGACCTCGCTGGCCCTGGTCGGGGTGGCCGAGACGATCCCGACGGTCGCGCTCGTGCTGGTGGGAGGCGTCGTCAGCGATCGCTTCGAGCGCCGGAAGGTGCTGATCGCCTCCAGCGCGCTGCGCGGTGTTTGCGTCGCGGCGCTCGGGCTGCTCGCGGTCAGCGGCCGCATCCAGTTCTGGCACCTGATCGCGATCTCGGTGGCGTTCGGCGCGGGTCAGGCGTTTCAGGGGCCTGCAGCCGGGTCGATCATCCCGGATCTCGTCCCGAGGCACCTGCTCGTCCAGGCGAACTCGCTCTCGCAGTTCGTCCGGCAGCTCGCGTTCGCCTTCATCGGCCCGGCCGTCGGCGGCCTCGTCGTGCACACCGCCGGGGTCGGAACGGCCTTCCTGATCGACGCGGCCACGTTCGCCTTCGCGATCGTGACCCTCTTGTTCCTGCACCCGCGGCCCGCGGCCGCGGAATCCGGCGGCGAGCCGACCTCGATGCTGCGGGACATCGCGGAGGGCTTGCGCTTCGTGCGGCAGAACGTCTGGCTGTGGGGGACGCTCCTCTGGGCGTTCGTCGCGCTGTTCCTCGTCTGGGGCCCGTTCCAGGTGCTGCTGCCGTACGTCGTCAAGAACGACCTCGGCGGCGACCCGGGGGACCTCGGGCTGATCTTCGCCTTCGGGGGCCTCGGTGCGGTCCTCGTCTCGCTTGCCATCGGCCAGCTCGGCCTGCCCCGCCGGCACATCACCTTCATGTACGCGCTCTGGACGATCGCGTGCCTCCAGATCGCCGCCTACGCACTGGCGGACCTGCCGTGGCAGGCGATGGTGATCTCGTTCTTCGGCGAGGCCTGCTGGGCCTGCGGGCTGATCGTCTGGATCACGCTAATGCAACGCGTGGTGCCGGCCGCCCTGCTCGGACGGGTCAAGAGCGTCGACTGGCTGCTCTCGATCGGCCTCGTGCCAGTCTCGTTTGCCGTCACCGGCCCGTTGGCCGCCTGGCTCGGCGCCAAGCCGGTGCTCGTCATCGCGGGCGTGTCTTCCTGCGTCCTCACGGCGCTCATCTACTTCCTGCCGGGCATGCGCGACACGGAGACCCCGGGGAGCACGAGCCGGGTGATCCTCAGCGAGCCGCTCGAGGACCAGACGCCGCTCCTCGACGAGTTCGAGCCGGGCGCCGCGCCCGCGCGATCCCGTCCCGGTTAGGTGGTACGCTCCGCCGCGTTGGGGCAACGGGGCCTCGGGCGGTTGCCCGGGGCTTTTCTCTTTTCGAGGAGGCGTGATGGCGCAGGTGGAGAGCAGGGCGAGGGCGACGTCGGTGGTCGAGGACCGGAAGGCCGTCCTCAATCGGATCAAGGACGAGGGGGTCGAGTTCCTCCTCCTGTGGTTCACCGACCTCGAGGGGCACCTGAAGAGCTTCGCCGTGACGCCCGCCGAGATGGACGACGCGCTCGACGACGGCATGGGCTTCGACGGCTCCTCGATCACCGGGTTCAACGCGATCGAGGAATCGGACATGGTCGCGATCCCCGACCCGACCACCTTCCAGCTGATGCCCTGGCGCGAGGGGGAGACGAAGGTCGCGCGGATGATCTGCGACGTCGTCACGCCGGACGGGAACCCGTACGATGGCGACCCGCGCTACGTTCTGCGGCGCGCGCTCGAGCGCATGAAGGACCTCGGCTTCGACACCTTCAACGTCGGGCCGGAGCTGGAGTATTTCCTCTTCCGCAGCGCCCAGGGCACGGAGACGCTCGACGAGGGCGGCTACTTCGCGATGACGACGTTGGACGCGGCGAGCGAGCTGCGCCAGGAGACGGTGCGGGCGTTGGAGTCGATGGGGATCCCAATCGAGTACGTCCACCACGAGGTCGGTCCGTCGCAGCACGAGATCGACATGCGGTTCGCGCCGGCGCTCGAGATGGCCGACCACACGATCACCTACCGGCTGATCGTCAAGGAGATCGCGAAGAAGGCCGGCTACCACGCGACCTTCATGCCGAAGCCGATCTTCGGCGAGAACGGCTCGGGGATGCACACGCACATGTCGCTTTTCAGCGACACCCGGAATCAGTTCTTCGACGCGGACGACAGGTGGCACCTGTCCGAGACCGGGAAGGCGTTCATCGCCGGGCAGCTCCGCCACGCCCGTGAGATCGCGGCGGTGTTCGCGCAGTGGGTGAACTCGTACAAGCGGCTCGTGCCCGGCTACGAGGCGCCGGTCTACGTCGCCTGGTCGCAGCGGAACCGCTCGGCACTGATCCGCATCCCGCTCTACAAGCCCGGCTCCGAGCAGGCGACCCGCGCCGAGATCCGCTGCCCCGACCCCGCGTGCAACCCGTACCTGACCTTCGCGGCGCTCCTCCACGCCGGGCTCGAGGGCATCGAGCGGGGCTACGAGCTCCCCGACCCGATGGAGACGAACCTGTACCACCTGACCGCGGAGCAGCGGCGGGAGCGCGGGATCGTCTCGCTGCCGGAGACCCTGGGCGAGGCGATCGACGAGCTCTCCCAGTCGGAGCTCGCGCGGAAGGCACTCGGGCCGCACATCTTCGACCGCTATGTGGAGCTCAAGCGAAAAGAGTGGGACGAGTACCGCGTACAGCTCACGGAGTGGGAGTTGGAGCGGTATCTGCCGGTCTTGTAACGCCGAAGAACGACCACGAGCTGCAAAGTCATTGCAGCTCGCAGTCGGCCGTCAGTTCGTCCCACCCGCCGCAGGGGGGTGAGACGCTCCTATTCTCCTCGATCGCGCAAGATTTGCCTACTAGCGCTATTCCCCTAGAGGAATGCGCGAATCGTCTCGCGGCCGACATTGAGGCCCACGACGCCGCTCGAGCCGTCGATCTCCTCGATCGCGCTGGCGGGGACGAGACGACGCCGGCGCGACAGGAACCCGAAGCGCACGGCGAGCGCGTCCGGAACATCCGGCGTCGTGCCGTACATCGGGCACTCGACCCGTCCGACCGGCCTGCCGCTCACGTCTGCGACCCGAAAGCCGATCGTCCGCTGCAGATTCGGGAGGGCGACGTCGCTCACGCAGACAACGCTACGCCTGCCGTGTCAAGGATCTTCGCCGCGGAGGTAAGGACTCTGTAAGCGGCGGAAACGGAGCGCCGCCGACGGGCGGCGCTCCGTCCAGCCGTGTCCTAGATCGGACGCGGTCGAACCCGTCGGTCGCCGACGAGGAAGAACGCTCCCGCGATCGCGAGTGCGATCCCGCCTGCGAGAACGATCGTCTGGGCCGGGCTCGGAGCCCACGAGGGTCCGGGATCCGAGGCCGTGCCGGCCGCCGGTATGTCGATCGGCGCCCCCGCGCGAGGGACGGCCCGGTCGTCCGGGGCGAGCGCCGGCGTATCGATCGGCGTCACCGCCCTCGGCACAGCCCGATCGTCCGGTGCAACACCAGGAGCCGGCGCCTCGATCGGCGTCGCCCTCGGCGCAGCCCGGTCGTCCGGGGCGAGCGCCGGCGTGTCGATCGGCGTCACCGCCCTCGGCACAGCCCGATCGTCCGGTGCAACACCGGGCGCCGGCGCCTCGATGGGCGTGGCCCTCGGGACCGTGCGGTCGTCCACCCCGAGCTGCGGCGCCGGTGTCGGCGCCGCGCGCGTGACGGCGCGATCATCGGACGCGAGCTGAGGCGTGGCGACCGGTGCCGCCCGCGACACTGCTCGGTCGTCCGGACCCGAGGTCTGCGTGATGGCGACGCCGGCGACGCCGGCGCCGACCGGACCTCCCGGGTCGGGCGCCGCGGTCGCCTGCGCTACTCCGGTCGCCGCCGTGGCGGCGACGGCGAGTGTGACCGCGAGCTCCCGGAGCCCGTGCGCTTCGACATCTCCTTCCACCGCCTGCCGCAGCGCCTCACCGTCGAACGTCAGTACGACCTGGTCCCCGGGGGCCTCTTCGAGCACGCGCTCGAGATCCGACCGCTCCCAGGAGACAGCGACGGTGTGGGATTCGGAGCCTTCGCCGTCGGAGAACCGCTTGACGTCGAGCACGAGCTGGATCGGCTCGCCCTCGCTCGCGAGTACCTCTTCGATCTCGCTTCTCGAGACGGAGGTCGCGATCCCCTCGCCCACGCCCGGTGCCGGCACGAGCGCCGCTCGTGCAGCCAACTTCTCCATGGCGCTCCTTTCGAGTTGACGCGGCGCCGCGACTCGGCGCCGCTCTCCTTTTCATGACGGGTAGGGCGCCAACGATCTTCCCACTTCCTTGTATCGAATTCAACGAAGCCAGGCGTTCCTAGAATCGAGCCGATGGACGCCCGGGCACGGCACCTGCGGCTGCTCACGGAGACGATCGCCGCCGTCAACTCGACGCTCGACCTCGAAGAGGTGCTGGCGCTCGTCGCTAGCAAGGTCGCGGAAGCACTCGGGACGGAGGCCTGCTTCGTCTATCTCTACGACGAGGGAGCTGACGAGCTCGTGCTGCGCGCCACCCACGGGACGGCCGTCGAGGCGATGACAAGGCGTCCCAAGATGCGGCCGGGCGAGGGCATCACCGGCACAGCTGCCGCCGAGCGCGCGCCGATCATGATCGCCGCGCAGGCGCACCTCGACCCGCGGTTCAAGGCATTCCCGAATCTCGAGGAGGACCAGTACGAGTCGATCCTCGCCGTCCCGATCCTCGCGCGCGAGAAGCTCGCCGGAGCCCTGAACGTGCGGACGGTCGAGCCGCGTGAGTTCATGGCCGAGGAGATCGAGCTCCTGCTTGCCATCGCCGGCCAGGTGGCGCAGTCGATCGAGCACGCGAAGCTGTACACCGAGGCGCAGCGACGGGTCGGTGAGCTCGAGGCTCTGGCGCGCATCTCCGAGGCCGTCTCGGAGTCGCTCTACCTGGAGGAGTCGCTGGAGGCGATCGTGCGAACGACGGTCGAGTCGGTCGACGCGACGGGTGCCGCCCTCGTGCTCGAGGACGGCGAGATCGCCTGGCCCGAGGGGCAGGCGGGCACGCACGCGGTCCGGCTGCCGCTCCGCTGGAAGGGGCGGCAGATCGGCGAGTTGGTCGTCGACCGCGACACGCCGTTCACGGAGCAGGAGCGGGCGCTGCTGTCCTCGATCGCCCACCATGCGGCGGTGGCGCTCGAGCACGGGCGGGCGGTGATGCGCGGCGTCCTCGCCCAGGAGATCCACCATCGCGTCAAGAACAACCTCCAGACGGTCGCGTCACTTCTCCGGCTCCAGGCACGCGCCGACGACGGCGTCGATCCGCGCAAGGCGCTTGACGACTCCGCCAACCGCATCCTCGCGATCGCGGCGGTCCACGAGGTGCTGACGGAGCGGCGTCACGACGACGTCGAGCTGGCGGAGCTGCTCGACCGGCTTCGGGCGATGCTCGTGCAGGGCACGGGGACGCCGAAGCGGATCGACTCGCAGCTGGAGCCGGTCTCGCTGGCCGCCAACCAGGCGACCGCGCTCGCGCTCGTCTTCAGCGAGCTGCTCCAGAACGCGCTCGAGCACGGCGGCCAGACGATCACGGTCGAGCTGGCGCGGCGGAACGCCGAGGTGATGCTCGCGGTCGCCGACGACGGGGAGGGCGTGAGCGGGCAGCCGACGGGCACCGGCCTCTCGATCGTCGACGCGCTCGTCCGCGACGAGCTCCGCGGCACGCTCACGCTTCGCTCCGAACAGGGCCTCCGGGCGGAGGTCGCGTTCCCCGCATGAGGATCCTGATCGCCGAGGACGAGACGATCATCCGCCTCGACCTCCGGAAGCTGCTGGAGGAGGCGGGCCACGAGGTCTGCGCCGAGGCGCGCGACGGGCTCGAGGCAATCGAGCTGGCCGAGGCCGAGCAGCCGGAGCTCGCGATCCTCGACGTGAAGATGCCCCGGCTCGACGGAATCGAGGCAGCGAAGCGGATCCTCGAGGACCGGCCGATCCCGATCGTAATGCTGACCGCCTACGGCCAGGGCGAGCTCGTCGCCCGGGCGGTCGAGGCCGGCGTCTTCGGCTACCTCGTGAAGCCGTTCCGCGAGAACGACCTGCTGCCCGCGATCGCGACCGCGCGCGCAAGGCACGAGGAGCTGAGCGCGCTGCGCGAAGAGGCGGACTCGCTCGCCGAGGCGCTCGCGGCACGCAAGGCGATCGAGAAGGCCAAGGGCTTGCTGATGGAGCGGGACGGCCTGTCGGAGCAGGACGCCTTCGCTCGGCTCCGGCGGGCGAGCCAGCTCTCCGGCAAACCGCTCAAGGTCGTCGCCGACGCGCTGATCGCGACGCTCGAAACGGATTAGGTCCGTTTCTCACGCACGTTGGGGCAATTTTCCCGCTTCTTTAGCGGATTCATACCGTTTTCACTTGAAGTAATCCCTTTCCCTGGGATACTGCCCGCTTCCTCGACCCACGATGCGACGTGAACGCCGCGGTGCGGCAGTGGAGTTCGCTCGGGAGGGAGGCAGCAGATGCGCCTCATAACTGCGGGAACGCTTGCGGCATTGCTCGTCCTGGTACCGATCGCCTCAGGCGTCTCGTCCTCGTCTCGTGCGATGGACGGGAGTGGGAACAACGCTGGCAACTCCAGCTGGGGCCAGGCGGGGACGCAGTACGTCAGAGTTGCACCGGCCAACTACGCGGACGGCGTGGCGAAGCCGATCACCGGTCCGAACACGCGGTACGTCAGTAACCGCATCTTTAACGACCGGGCCCAGAACCTCTTCTCCGAGAACAACGTCTCGCAATGGGGCTTTGTCTGGGGGCAGTTCATGGACCACACCTTCGGCCTTCGCCAGGAGGTCGGCGGTGAGGACGCGTCGATCGCGTTCAACGCGCGCGACCCGCTCGAAGAGTTCACGAACACCCTCGGGGTGATCCCCTTTTCCCGAACCCCGGCGGCGCCAGGCACAGGCGTCACCTCTGCGAGGCAGCAGATCAACACCGTGAGCAGCTTCATCGACGGCTCGAGCGTGTACGGAGACGCGACGAACCGGCTCGAGTGGCTGCGGGAGGGACCGTACAACGGGACGCTCTCAGACAACGGCGGGCAACTTCTCCTCGACCACGGGTACCTCCCGCGTCGAGATGCCCGCGGGAATGCAGCGACGGCACCCGAGATGGCGCTGATGGGTCGGCTGGCCGCCACGCCGAGTCGCGCAATGGTCGCCGGAGATACACGGGCGAACGAGAACGTCGCCCTGACCGCGACCCACACGCTGTTCGCCCGCGAACACAACCGAATCGTCAACGCTCTCCCACGCCGGCTGTCGGACGAGACCAGGTTCCAGATTGCCAGGCGCATAGTCGGCGCCGAGCAGCAATGGATCACCTACAACGAGTTCCTGCCCGCGCTCGGCGTCGAGCTGTCGCCGTACCAGGGCTACAAGGACAACGTCGACGCCACGCTCTCCAACGAGTTCGCGGTCGTCGGTTACCGGGCGCACAGCATGATCCACGGGCAGCTCGAGCCGATCGCACCTCCCGGAACGTACTCGCCCGAGCAGGTCGACGCGTTCGAGCAGCAGGGCGTCGAGGTCGAGGACGAGGACGGCGTGGACACCGTCGTCATCCCGTTGAACGTCGCGTTCGGCAACCCCGATCTCCTTCCCGCGGTCGGCCTCGGGCCGGTGCTCAGGGGAATCGGCTCAGAACCCGAGTACAAAAACGACGAGCTGATCGACAACCAGCTCCGGAGCACGCTGTTCGAGATCCCCGTGCCGGGGAATCCGACCTGTCTCGACGGGCCGACCCTCCCGCAGTGCTTCAAGGGCGTGGTCGACCTCGGCGCGATCGACGTGGAGCGTGGCCGTGATCACGGAATGCCGTTGTACAACTCCCTGCGAACGGCGTACGGGCTGGCGCCTAAGCAGTCGTTCACCTCGATCACCGGCGAGGCGACCGATCGCTTCCCGCGAACCAGCCGGATCGACCGCAGGGACGCGATCGACGATCCCGACAGCCTCGACTTCGTCAAGGTCTTCGACGCGGACGGCAAGCGGCTGCCGCTCGGGACCGAGGAGGGGGCCGTCGTCGGTATCCGGCGCACGGCGCTCGCCGCGAGATTGAAGGCGATCTACGGCAGTCCCAACAAGCTCGACGCGTTCGTCGGCATGGTCTCCGAGCAGCACATCGCCGGGACGGAGTTCGGCGAGTTGCAGCTCGCGATCTGGAAGAAGCAGTTCGAAGCGCTTCGAGCTGGCGATCGGTTCTTCTACGCAAATGATTCCGAGCTCGCGGCCGTCTGTGCGCTCTACGGGCTCGACTACCGGTACAAGCTCTCGCAGATCATCCGGATGAACAGCGACGCCCAGGTCGCCGACGACGTGTTCGTCGCCGACTCCGACTAGTACCGCGGCTCGCCCCGCTCCCCGGCTCACCGGCCGGGGAGCGGCGGGCCTAGCCGAGCGCCTACCGCGGCCGGAGGCGGCGCGCTGTCGAGCCGGCTCCCGCGCGCTCGGGCTCCGCGAGCTCCAGCGTCCTCGGCAGGACGGAAGGCTCGCCCGCGCTGGGCAGCTGGAAGAAGAAGGCCGAGCCCTTCCCCTCCTCCGACTCGAGCCAGATCTCTCCGCCCATCCGCTCGACGAGCTCGCTGCAGATGTAGAGCCCGAGGCCCGTCCCGCCGATGCCCTTCGTCATGTTCGGGTCGAGGCGGTAGAACTTCTCGAAGATCCGCTCTTGCTCGTGGTCGGGAATACCCATTCCCTCGTCGACCACGCGGAAGACGACCTCCCCGGCGCGGGCCTCTGCTCCCACCTCCACGCGGCCGCCCTGCGGCGAGTACTTCACCGCGTTCTCGACGAGGTTCACGAGCACCTGCCGCGCCCGGTCCTTGTCGGCTGCGATCCGCGGGACGCCCGAGCCAACCTGGACGTCGAATGTGACGGTCCCCGGTGCATGCGTCTTCGCCGACTCGACCACCCGCTCGATCAGCTCGGTCGCGTCGAACGGCTCGGTCTCGAGGTCGACCCGCCCGACCTCGAGCTGGTTCGCGAGCAGAATCTGGTTGACGATGTGGGCGAGGCGGTCCGACTCGTCGACGATCAAACCGATGAACCGCTCGCGTCCCGCCTCGTCCAAGGCAAAGTAGTGCCGGAGCAGGGTCTGTGCCGCGCCGTAGACGGCGGCGAGCGGCGTGCGCAGCTCGTGGGACGCGGTCGCAATGAACTCCGCCTTCAGCTCCTCGATCTTGTGCTCTTCGGTGACGTCGCGGAAGGCGTAGACCGTTCCGCCGCCGAACTCGACCCCCGCGATCGACAGCCACCACTCGCCCCGCTCGGTCTCGAGCGGCAACGTCGCGGGCCGGGCGGGCTCGGCCGGGGTGCCGACCGGCACCCGATCAGCGAGTTCGTGCCAGTCCGCGATCACGTCGGGGACGGGCTTCCCCACGGCGGTGTCGGCCGAGACGCCGACGATCGTCGCGGCGACGGGATTCCAGAGGCGGATCAGGCCGGCGACGTCGACGTGGAAGACACCCTCGCCGATATGCCTGAGGACCTTGTTCGCGTCCGACTGGGCCTGGAGCTCTCTGTGCAGTCGTGCGTTGTCGATCGCGACGGCGATCATCCCGGCCAGGGCGCGGGCCCACGGAAGGTCGTCGGCGACGAACGGCGCCGCATGCTCGCCGCGGGCGAGCGTGAGCAACCCGACCGCGCGACGGCCGCGCGCAATCAGCGGCACGCGGATCTCGGACTCCGTCAGCTCGGCCGGGGAGGCAGGAGTGACCTCGGCCACGTCGGTCTCGCCCCCAGGCTCGGCCGGCTCGGTTCCTACGGCGGCCCACCGCATCACCGTCCCCTCCTCGTGGAGGACGTCGACGACGCACCATTCCGCGGTGTCGCGCGTCACGAGCGCCGCCACCTCGGCGACCGTGGACTGCGCGTCGAGCGACGAGCCGAGGATCGAGGCGACCTCGGCCACGAACTCGAGCTTCCGCTGGCGGGCGCGTGCTTGCTCGCCCGTCGCCGCCTCGGCCGTGCGCAGCTCGGTTCGCTCCAGCTCGGCCGCCTTCCGCTCGCTCACGTCGAGGAGGTAGCCCTGGATGCAGAGCGCGTTTCCGAATTCGTCGCGCACCATCGCCGCCTCCTCGCGCACCCAGACGACCCTGCCGTCGCGGGCGACGACGCGGTAGGTCAGTCGGATGCCGCGGGCCGGGTCGACCGTCTCGCGAGCGGCCGCGACGCCGTCGCTGTCCTCGGCGTGGACGAGGCGGAGAAAGAGGCCCGGGTCGTCCAGCCACTCCTCGGCGGTGTAGCCCACGAGCCGGTCGATCTGGGGGCTCACGAACGTGGTCTTCCGCTCGCAGTCGAGCGACTCGACGTACGTGACGAGCGGAAGGTGCTCCGCGAGCGAGCGGTACTTCGCTTCGGTGTTTCTGAGCTCGGTCGTCGTCCGCCGCAGCTCGCCCACGTCTCGTGCCACCACGATCGCCTCACCCGACTGGGCGCCGGTCGGCACGACGGCGACGGCCGCCATGAACTCCGTGCCGTCCCGGCGGCGCTGCTGCATCGAGTCGTGGAGCCGCGCGCCGCTTCGAACGGCCTCGACGACCCGCTCCGCGTCGGGCTCGTCCAGGAGCTCTGCCAGCGGACGGCCGACGAGCTCGTCAGCCCCGTGCCCGTACAGTGCCTCGGCACCCCGGCTCCAGGCGGAGATCGTGCCGTCCGCGTCGATCCGCAGCACGGCGTCGTGTGACGCCTCCCGCGCGCTCTCCAGTCGGCTCTCGGCGAGCCGCTGCGCATCCGTGCGTGCTCGGAGCTGCTCGGCGAGCCAGAAGGCGACCGCACCGGCGGCGATCCAGATCGGGATCGCGATCAGCCCGGCGACCCAGTCGTCCGCGACCAGGAGGGCGGTCAGCAGCCAGCCTGCGGCAGCTGCCGCAAGAACAGCGAAGAAGGGTCGAATCCGCGGTTTGAGGTCGCGCAGGTGAGCTTCTTTGAGCGAGGAATGGGGCACAGAGAGTGAAGCAGCCGCCCCGGAGGATTGCTAGGGGTGCGGCGCGGAAGTTGGCGCAAAAACCTGCCGGGCGGTACGCCCGCCGCGCGACTAGGCCTTCTCGAAGAGCGTCTCCCAGCGGGCGAGCAGCGCCTGGAGCTCGTCGCGCGCCGCGCGGTGCGCGGTCAAAAGCTCGACGTTGCTCCAGTCTTCCACCAGGCGCCGCTCGAGCTCGGCGACCGCCTCCTCCTTCGCGGCGATCTCCGCCTCGACGGTCTCGAGCGGCGTCGGGCCCTTTGGCCTCGCCGGCTGCGGCTTGCGCTTCGGCGGCTTCCGCGCCGGCGGCGGCTCGGCCTTCTGCTCGAGCTCCTCGCGGCGCCGGATCAGCTCGGCCCAACCGCCCTCATAGCTGCGGAGCGTGCGGTGCTCGATCGCCAGCGTCCGCTCGGCGACCGCGTCGAGGAGCGCGCGGTCGTGGGAGACGAGGAGCACGGTGCCCGGGAACGCCTCGAGCGCCGCTTCGAGGGCCTCGCGGCTCTCGAGGTCGAGGTGGTTGGTCGGCTCGTCCAGGATCAGCAGGTTCGCGCCGGACGCGACGACGAGCGCGAGGGCCAACCGGCGCCGCTCGCCCCCCGACAGCGCCGTCACCGGCTTCTCGTGCTCCTGCCAGCCCGAGAAGAGGAAGCGGCCGAGCAGGGACTGAGCCTGCGGCCGCTGGAGGCCCGTGGCGCGCTGCACGCAGTCCAGAACGCTGCCTCGCTCGTCCAGCTCGATCTCGTGCTGAGAGAAGTACGCCGGCTCCACGCCGTAGCCGAGCCGGACCGAGCCGGCGCGGGGCTCATGGCGGCCGAGGATCGTCTCGAGGAGGGTCGTCTTGCCCGACCCGTTCGGGCCGACCAGCGCGAGATGCTCGCCGCGCTCGAGCGCGAACGACACGGCGTCCAGGAGCTGCTTCTCGCCGGCTGCGATCGCCAGGTCCTCCGCCTCCACGACGGTCCGCCCGCTGCGCGCAGGCTTGAAGAAGTCGAAGCCGAGCGAGCGCTGACTGCGCGTGAGGTTCTCGAGCTCGGCGGCCGACTTGCCCCGCTCGCCGGCCAACCGGCCGATGTGCGTCAGCTTCGCCTGGGCCTGCTTCGCCTTGTTCTTCTTGTACCGAAACCGCTCCACGAATCGCTCGAGGCGGGCAATGTCCGCGTCGAGGCGGCCGATCGTCTTCTCCGCCTGCTGGGCCCGGGCGGCCTTCTCGAGGCGCCACTTCGACCACGGGCCCGCGAAGTAGAGCGACCGTCCACCGGCGAGCTCGAGCACCGCGTTCGTGACCGACTCGAGAAACCAACGGTCGTGGGCGACGAGGATCACCCCGGCGTCCAGCGACTGGAGCTCGCGCTCGAGCCACTCGATGCTCTCGACGTCCAGGTGGTTCGTCGGCTCGTCGAGCAGCAGGAGGTCGGGGTCGCCGGCGAGGGCACGGGCCAGCGAGGCGCGGGTGAGCTCACCGCCCGAGAAAGTGTCGAGCGCCCGGTCGAGATCGTGGTCAGCGAAGCCAAGGCCGCGGATCACGCCGGCGGTGCGGTCGCGCCAGCCGTAGCCACCCGCGTGCTCGAGGCGCGCCTGGGCGGCGGCGTAGCGGTCGAGCGCCGCGGCGTCGTGGACGCCTGCCGCCATCGCCGTCTCCAGCTCGCGGAGCTCCTCTTCCAGCGCGATCAGGTCGGCTGCGCCCGAGAGGACGTACTCGCGCAGCGTGAGACCGCGGTCGAGCGGCGGCCGCTGGTCGTGCAGCGCAACGCGAGTCCCCTTCGAGAACGCGAGCTTGCCGCCGTCGACGCCCAGCTCGCCGACGAGCATCCGGAGCAATGTCGTCTTGCCCGCTCCGTTCGGGCCGCCGAGCGAGAGCCGATCGCGGCGCTCGACCTTGAACGAAACGCCGTCGAAGAGGTTGTCTCCCGCCAGGTCCTTCCGAAGGTTGTTTGCGATCACGACTGCCATGGCTTGTTCCGAAGCTTTCCTCGGCGACGGCCGAGCGGGAGGAAAAAGAAGGGGCCGCTGTTTCCAGCGGCCCCGTTCCAATACCAGCGGTGGATTTGGTAGAGGCGCTTACCTGCTCGGCTAGGTGCCGGCGGCGCGTAGCGCGACGTCCCCCACGCTGGCTAGGCGGTTCCCTTCAGGTCTCAGGGACACGCCCCTACCCGCTGGTACCTCCACTGCCCGTACTTGAATGTCTCACTACCGGACCACCTCCTTTCCGCGGTAGTCGAACTGTAGCGACTACTTCAGGACAGCGGACAGCTCTAATCCACGGTCGAGCGGGACCGTCACGGACTCGAGCGTCGGGTCGGCCTGGCGGTGGCGGGAGTAGTCGGCGAGGGGGTCGGCGTGCGAGAGGACGTTGTCGGCGACGAAGAGGGCGCCGGGCTCGACCTTGTCGCGGGAAAGGTCGAACAGGCGCTCGTAGTCCTCCTTCTCCGCGTCGATGAAGACGACGTCGAAGACGTCGTCGATCGCGGGGAGCGTCTCGAACGCGTCTCCTTCGATCAGCTCGGCGACGTCGTCCAGCCCCGCCTCGGCGACGTTGCGGCGCCAGGCGTCGCACTTCGCGGGGTCGGATTCGAGCGACAGGACGCGGCCGCCGAGGTCTCGGACGCCTGCGGCAAACCAGATCGTCGAGTAGCCCCGAGAGCCGCCGAGCTCGAGCACCTCGCAATCGGTCTGCGGCGCGACGAGGGCGAAGAGGAACTGCCCAGTCGTGCGGGCGACCTGTCGCGAGCGCTGCTCCCGCGATACGTTCCGCTCGCGCTCCGACGCGTCCTCGGCCTCGAGGCGCTCGAGCACCGCGCGAACCCGGTCGTCCAGCACGGCCGTACCCTAGTTGCCCTTCGTTCCGACCCGTCCCCGGCGGCCGGCGGGCCGACCACTGTGGCGATCAGGTTACGTCGACCTTGACCCAGCCGTCCTCGATCACGACTGGGAACGTGTCGACCGGCTCGTAGGCCGGGAGCGAGAGCGGCCGGCCGCTGCAGATGTCGAACCGCGAGCCGTGGCGGGGGCAGATGACGACACCCTCGTCGAGGTCGTAGTCGCCCTCCGCAAGCGGCCCGTCGTCGTGCGAGCAGCGATCCTCGATCGCGCAGTACAGGTCGTCAGGAAGACGGAAGACGCCGACGGCGATTGACCCCGCCCGGACGATCTTCACCGACCCCGGCGGAAACTCGTCCACCGGAGCCACGTCGACGAGCGCCAACTACCGAACCTGGAACTCTTCGTCGAGCCCCGCCCACTCCTCGGGGAGCGGCGTGCCCTTGGCGCGGTGCAGCGCGACCTTGAGGACCCCAAGGCCGAGCAGCGCGCACTTGATCCGGATCGGCGACATGTTGGGGATCCCGATCTCGTCGAGGAGCTCCTCCTTCGAGAGCTCGCCGACCTCGGTGGCAGTCCGGCCCTTGACCATCTCCATCAGCATCGACGTCGACGCCTGGCTGATCGCGCAGCCGCGGCCGGAGAACTTGACCTCGTGGATCCTCTCGCCGTCCTCGTCGAACGCGACGTAGATCGCGACCTCGTCGCCGCAGAGTGGGTTCATGCCCTCGGCCTCGGCGTCCGCGTCCTCGATCACCCCGTGTCCGCGCGGGTTCTTGTAGTGGTCGAGGATGACCTCTCTGTACAGGTCTTCCATGGAAACGAGGCTAGCCGAAGACCTTGCGGACGCGGAGGAGCCCCTCCGCGAGCCTGTCGATCTCCTCGGGAACGGTGTAGAGGTAGAAGCTGGCCCGGTTGGTCGCCGCCACGCCCAGTCGCTGCATCAGCGGCTGGCAGCAATGGTGGCCGGCCCGGATCGCGACCCCCTCCCAGTCGAGCACCTGGGCGACGTCGTGGGGGTGGACACCCTCCATGTTGAAGCTGACGATGCCGGCCCGGCGGTCGGCTGAGGGCCCGTAGAGCTGGATCCCCGGCACGTCGCCGATCTTCTCCAGCGCGTACGCGAGGAGCTCGTGCTCGTGCTGCTCGATCGCCTCGAGCCCAGCGGCGGAGACGTAGTCGATCGCGGCCCCGAATCCGACGGCCTCGGCGATCGGGGCCGTGCCGGCCTCGAACTTGTGCGGCAGATCGCCCCAGGTCGTCTCCTCGAACTGCACCTTCCGGATCATGTGGCCCCCGAGGTTGAACGGCTCCATCGCCTCGAGCAGCTCGCGCCGACCCCAGAGCGCGCCGACCCCGCTCGGCCCGCAGAGCTTGTGCGCCGAGAACGCGAGGAAGTCGCAGCCGAGCGCCTGGACGTCGATCTTTCGGTGGGGCGCCGCCTGGGCGGCGTCGGCGACCATGATCGCGCCCTGCTCGTGCGCCCAGGCCGCCAGCCGCTCGACCGGGTTGATCGTGCCGAGTGCATTCGAGACGAGGTTCGTCGCGACGACCTTGACCTGCCCCTCGCGGGCGAGGCCGTCGAGCGCGCCCAGGTCGAGCTCGCCGCTCTCCGTCAGTGGGATCATCCGGAACTCCGCCCCGCGCTTCTTCGCGACGTACTGCCAGGGCACGAAGTTTGAGTGGTGCTCGAGCTCCGTCACGACGACGACGTCGCCCGGTCCGAGGTTCGAGAAGCCCCAGGCGTAGGCGACGAGGTTCAGCGCCTCCGTCGCGTTGCGCGTGAAGACGATCTCCCGTGAGGAGGGGGCGTTGACGAACCGTGCGACCTTCTCGCGCGCTCCCTCGAACGCCTCCGTCGCCCGCTCGGCGAGCGCGTAGACGCCCCGGTGGACGTTCGCGTACGAGGTCTCGTAGAAGCTCGTCATCGCCTCGAGCATCTGCCGCGGCTTCTGGGCGGTGACGGCGGAGTCGAGATACGCGAGCGGCTTGCCGTTGATCTCCTGCGCCAGGATCGGGAAGTCCGCGCGCAAGGCGTGCGCATCGAGTTTCAGAGGCGTTTCGACAGCCACGCCCTCATCGTACCCCTGTCACAAGAGCCTCCCGAAGTGCCGAGTACCCTTGGGTGATGCGACGTCTCGTCCTGTTCGTGGGCCTCGTCGTGATCGCCGCAGGCTGCGGGTCGAGCGGCGACGACGGCTCCGACTCGACGAGCGCCGGCTCCGGTGCGGAGGTCTGGGCAAAGGCCGGCTGCGGCAGCTGTCACACCTTCAAGGCGGCGGGCTCAAACGGCGCCGTCGGGCCGAACCTCGACGACCTCAAGCCGTCCTTCGACCAGGTCAAGAGTCAGGTCACGAACGGCGGCGGCGGGATGCCCTCCTTCAAGGGCGAGCTCTCGAAGCAGGAGATCGAGGAGGTCTCCCGCTACGTCTCGAGCGGCGGCAAGCAGTCGGCCGGCAGCGGCCAGCCGGTGCTCGCCACGTTCAAGCCGGACACGACCCGGCTGGACGGCTGCATCGAGTCGGACTGCCGCCGTCAGGCGTTCGGGAACATTGCGTACAAAGACGGTCCGAAGAAGGCACTCGACCTCTTCGAGGAGAAGCAGAACACGGACAAGGCGGTTCAGGCGGACTGCCACCGGATCGCGCACTGGATCGGCGCCGCCTCGCTGCTCTACTACCACGGCAACGTCGCGCAGGCCCTCGCGGCGGGGCGCGCCACCTGCTGGTCCGGCTACTACCACGGCGTCGTGGAGCGGGCGTTCCAGGGGACGCCGCCCGGCAAGCTCGCCGACAAGACCCGCGAGATCTGTTCCGGCGCCGACGTCCGAAAGACGACCTTCCTCGCGTACCAGTGCGTTCACGGCCTCGGCCACGGCCTGATGATCCACACCGGCTACGACCTGCCCTTCGCACTCAAGACCTGCAACCAGCTGACGACGGCCTGGGACGACGACTCCTGCGAATCCGGCGTCTTCATGGAGAACATCTCGTCGTCCTACGGCATCAAGTCCAGGTGGCTCAAGGACCACGACCTGCTCTACCCGTGCGACGTCGTCGCGCAGAAGTACAAGCTCTACTGCTACCTGATCGTCACCTCGCGGATCCTCGAGGCGAACGGGTTCAACTGGCAGGGCGCCGTGAAGACCTGCCGGCTTAGCGACAAGGGCTGGGTCGCAACCTGCTTCCAGTCGCTCGGGCGCGACGCCTCGGGCAACACGCGGCAGGACCCGACCCGGATCGTCCAGATCTGCGCGCTCGCCGGGAACATGGAGCGGGAGTGCGTCTACGGCGCAGCTCGGGACGTCACTTCGAACGACGCGAGCCCACGGCGGTCGAAGGGCCTGTGTGAGCAGGCGAACCGGTCGCTGCAGGCGTACTGCTTCGAGGGGATCGGGACGATCGTGGGCGGCATGCACGCGTACCGGGACGAGCGACGGGCCGCCTGCCGTCAGATCACCGAGCGCTACTTCCTCGACTGCGCCCGTGGCGCGGTCGCGGACTAGCCAGGCCTTTTACCCGAACGTGAAGGCGTAGGCCGAGAGGCCCGGCGCGAAGCGCAGCTCCAGGAGGCCCTGCCGCAGCTGCGGCAGGTCGAGGAGCGTGTAGAGGCGCGGCTCACCGCCGATCTCAATGGTGTGCCGGGGCTTGCCGTCGAGGTAGACACGGAGCGGGCCCTTGCCGCCCAGGACGAGATTGACCTGGCGCGCGTGGAACTGGAGCCGGAGGGCGGCGTCCCGGCCGGCGACGATCCGCTGCCGCTCGACCCGGAGCCGCCCCGAGTACGCCAGGGAGTCCGGGAAGATCACGCGCGGGAAGCGGTACGTCGCCTCCCGGTCGGGCTCGATCCGGCTCCCGCTGAAGGGACCGAGTCGCTCATAACCGAGGTAGGACTCCGGTGTGGTCGACTCCGTCGGCGTCAGGTCGGCCACACGCGTTTCCGGCCCGCCACGCTCGCCCAGGTAGCGGCGGATCAGCGACTCGATCTGCCCGTAGTCGCCCTCGCCGAAATGGTGGTAGCGGAGACGTCCCGTGCGGTCGATCAGGTACTTCGCCGGCCAGTACTGGTTGGAGTAGGCACGCCAGGTGGCGAAGTCGTTGTCGAGGGCCACCGGGTAACGAACGCCGAGCTTCCGCACCGCCGCCTTCACGTTGCCCGGCACCCGTTCGAACGCGAATTCGGGCGAGTGGACACCGAGAATCACGAGCCCGTCCTTGCGGTACGCCGCGTCCCACGCCTTCAGATGCGGCAGCGTCCGGAGGCAGTTGACGCACGAATACGTCCAGAAGTCGATCAGGACGACCCTCCCCCGAAGCTGCCGGAGTGTCAGCGGCCTGGAGTTGATCCACTGCGTGATCCCGCGCACCTCGGGCGCCGGCGCGCGGGTCGACGCCGCCGCGCCCGCGCTCGTCAAGTCCCGAAGCTCGCGCTGCGCCGCCGGCGTCCGCTCGACGTGCTCCTGCAGCGACTGTGTGTAGCCGGGCAGAGCGGTCGTGAAGCGCTGGTCGGCGCCGAATGCGATCGCAAGCGCTGTCACGCCGATCACAGCGCCGGCAACACGGCGCGTCGTCTCAGCGTGACGGCGGATCGCGCCGAGCCGCTGCCCGCCGAGCGCGATCGCGAGCATCGGCAAGGCGGCGCCGAGCGCATAGAAGAGCGTGACGAGGAGGGACCGGACGCCGACGTCGCCCGCAGCCGAGAGTGCCGTGACCGCCGCCAGCACCGGACCGGCGCAGGGCACGAAGACGAGGCCCAGGCTGGCGCCGAGCACGAAGCCGTTGCCGTCCGCGCTCGCCCGCCGCCGGGTGAGGAAGAGAAGCGGCCGCTCGAGCAGGCGAGCGAACGGAGGGAACAGCAAGGTCGCTGCCAGCACGAGCAGCAGCGCGATCGCAAGGTTCCGTAGGAAGTCGTCCGGCAGCCCGAGGGCATCGAGGATCGCGGCGCCCGCGAGCGTGAAGACCGTGAAGCTCCCGACGAGTCCCGCGATGATCGCGTACGGCCGCCGTCCGGAAGCTCCTCCGGCGAGCAGGATCGGGAGCACGGGGAGCACGCAGGGCGAGATCGCGGTGATCACACCGGCGAGGAAAGCGATGCCGAGCAGCACCACGCCCCAAATTGTGGCGTCAGCGGCTCAGGCCGTGACGCGGACGAGCACTCCGTCGACGACGGCGAGCATCGCAAACACGACTGCGAGCGCCACCGTGCAGCGGGCCATCCGGCTCGCGTTCAACCCCAGTCAGCAGTCGTGCCGCGACTCAGTGGCTTCGGGCGACCGGAGCCGTCGACCCGCCCGACGATCAAGTGCTCGAAATCGTTCTCCCACAGCAGCCGTGTTCCGTCAGGCGACCACCGCAGCGTCCACTCCGCAGTGGACTCCGGCGTCGCGGCAGCGACCGCCATCGACAGGAACGACGCGGACGAACCAGCGGTTCAGCTCCGGCGTCGATCTGAAGTCGAGGAATGCGATCAGCGCTCCATCGTCGGAAGCAGCCGGGTGCTCCGCGCTCTGGGCTCGACAGATCCGATGCAAGCTCCTGCCGCTCGGCCGGACCGCGTAGAGATCCGACCCTCTGAACGGGCCTCGTTGACGGGCGAAGACGATCCACCCCGAGCGGGCCCAATCAGGGTCTCGTGTGCCGAGACGTCGCGTGCCGGCGAGCGTGCTGGTCGACCCGGTCCGCACCTCGACGATCGCCAGGCTGCGCGGGTCGAAGCGCTCGAACACGATCGAGCGGCCGTCCGGCGACCATGCGTACTGCGCCACCACGTCGCTGGTGGACACGTTCGCGTTCACGAGCCGCCTGCGGAGCCTGCCGTCGCGCCGCACGAGCCAGAGGTCGGCGCACAGCGGGCCTTCGGACCGGCCGCCCGTGTCTTCGCACCGCTCGACGAGCACGGCAAGCCAGCGGCCTCCAGGTCCCCAGGAAGGCTCGCGCAGCTCGGAGCGCGTGGAGACACCGATCCGGCGGATGACCCCGCCGCCCCGCGACCGGATCACGATGGCACCGCCGGCGACGCTCGCGATCAGGCGGCCGTTGGGCGAGATCAGCGGCTCGGTCTCGTCGCGAGCGGACGCACGCAGCCTGTGGCGGGCGGATCCGTCGGGACGGATCGAGTACACCAGCGAATGGAAGCCGGCGCCGGTTCGCGCGAACACGATCAGGTCGGCGCGGCGCCGCCGAGGCACCGGAAAGGGCCAGCAACGACCAGATCACGGCAAGGGACGAGGCGATCCGCACACCCAGAAGCCTGAACTGCCGCGCCGAGGGCGGCGTTCGGGATCGGTAAGGATTTCTAGGCCTGCGGGATGCGGGCCTCGAGGGCCTCGCCGAGCGCCTCGCGAACCGGCTCGAGCTCTATCCGGTCCAGCACGTCGCTGAAGAAGCCGCGGACGATCAGCCGCTCTGCCTCGCCGCGCGAGAGCCCGCGGGCCATCAGGTAGAAGAGCTGCTCCCGGTCGACCTGCCCGACCGTCGCGCCGTGGGTGCAGCGGACGTCGTTCGCGAGGATCTCGAGCCCGGGGATCGGCACCGCGTGCGTTGTCGGCGACAGCATCAGGTTCCGGTTCTCCTGATAGGCGTTCGTGCGCTGGGCGTCCTTCTCGACGCGGATCATCCCGCGCCAGACGGCCGTTGCCTTGTCGCGCAGCGCTCCCTTGAACGCGAAATCGGAGGTCGTGTTCGGCGCGATGTGGAGCTGGTAAGTGTCGTAGTCGAGGTGCTGGTCGCCGTCGGCGAAGTAGGCGCCGGTCACGCGCGAGGTCGCGCCCTGGCCGTTGAGGTCGTTCTGGATCCAGACCTTGCCCTTCTTCGAGCCGAACCCGCCGGCGACCCAGTCGAGCTCGGCGTCGCGCTCGACCCGGGCGTGGTGGGTGGCGAAGTGCCACGTCTCCTGCGACAGGTTCTGAATCGACACGTACTCGAGCTTCGCCGCCTGCTCGACGAAGAGCTCGGCGACGGCGTTCGCGTAGCCGTTCAGGTCGGGTGAGGAGGAGGAGTACTCCTCGATCAGCGTGAACCGGCTCTCGGCCTCCGCGATCACGAGCAGGCGGAAGAAGAGTGCACCGCCGTCGAGCGAGTTGACGATGCGGACCGCCAGAGGCTGCTCGAGCTGCACGCCCTTCGGGACCCGCACGAGCAGTCCGTGCTCCCACGCGGCAGCGTTGTGCGCCGCGAATTTCTCGTCCGCGCCCACGAGCTCGCCAAGTCGCTCGTGGTCCTCGAACGCCTCGAACGTGACGCCCTCCGGGGGGCTCTTGACGATCGAGATGCCGGCCTCGCCGACGACGGCCATCGCGGCCACGTCGACTTCGAGCATCCCCTCCGGTACGACCCGCCGCTCGACCGCGCCGTCCGCCGCGAACGACTCGGGATCGAAATCGCGGAGGTCGGTGAAGCGCCAGTGCTCGTCGTTCGTCGACGGCAGCGGCAGCTCGGCGAAACGGGCGGCGGCGGCGGACCTATCCACGCGGCTTGTACCTCCGGTGGAGGATCAGCGTATTGCCGTCGGGGTCCCGAACAAAGCCCATGTGACAGACGCCGCTGTCCTGGATGCCGACGACCTCCGCGCCGTGGGCGCGGGCCTCCTCCACCGCCGCCTCGACGTCCTCGACGCGGAGCGCGATCCCGGCCGTGTTCGGCTGGAACTCCTCGCCGTCGGCCTCCGGGTTCCAGAAGGAGAGCGTCACGTTCGGCGCCTCGACCTCGCCCTCGGTGAACTCGCTCGCCGGCAGACCGAGCACGTCGCGGTACCAGGCGACGGCGCGGGCGGTGTCCCGGGTCGGCACCGACAAGAAATCGACCTGCTCGACCTTCATCAGGGAGTGGAGCCGTCGCGGTACGGCGCGTAGCGGTGGTGGAGCATCAATGAGTTGCCGTCGGGATCGGAGAAGAAGGCCATGTGGCAGACGCCGGAGTCGTACGGCTCCGCGAACTCGAACCTGACGCCCTCACTCCGGAGGCGTTCCATCGTCCGGCCGACGTCGGCGACGCGGAGCGCGATCGCGAACTCGGCCCGGTGCTCACCGCCGCCCTTTTGCTCCGGTGTGCTGAGCACGACGCCGACGTTCTCGGCCTCGAACTCCGGCCAGTCCTCGCTCGCGAGCGGGTTCGGCTTCAGCCCCAGGCCGCCGTAGAACCCGGACGCCCGGTCGCGGTCGCGCACGTTCACGCCGATGAAGTCGGTGCGCTCGATCTCTTGCACGGGAACCTCGAACTGCTCGAGCGGCGCATACCGGCGGTGGAGCTGGAGGCGGTTCCCGTCCGGGTCGGCGAACGGTGCGCCGTTGCACACACCGGAGTCCAACGTGTCCATCGCGAACTCCTGGCCGTCCTGCTCGAGCTCCGTCCTCGCCTCGGCGACGTCCGGCACTCCGAGCGCGAGCACGCCGCCGTACTGCGACAGCGCGATTGAAAGGTTGCCCGTCTCG
>Ga0307302_10000054_pt1 | contig 44084 bp, 51 predicted proteins | sample ER_DNA_183_FD_194490 | JGI IMG/M metagenome (GOLD analysis project Ga0307302, IMG submission 194490) | Bulk soil microbial communities from the East River watershed near Crested Butte, Colorado, United States - ER_DNA_183 | ecosystem: Environmental > Terrestrial > Soil > Floodplain | place...
TGCTTGCCGCTCAGCGCGCCTGCGGCCGTCGTCGTCGTCGTCGTCGTCCCTGCAGTCGTTGTCGGTGCGCTGCCGGTCGCACCAAGCCGATACGCGATGATCACGGGGTGTTGGCCCTTGCCCAGCGGGAAGCTCGCGGCGGTGATGAGCGTGTCGCCGACGATCGCCACATTTGCATTGGTGCCCGCCGGCATCTGCTTCTCCCAAACGACACTGCCGCTGTCGCGGTTTAGGGCGATCAGCTTGCCGTCGAACGTCGTCGTGAAGACCAGGTCGTTCGAGACCGTCGCCGCACCGTAGGCCGGTTGTGGCAGGTCGCGCTGCCACTTGACGGAGCCGTCGCCGACGTTCAGCGCCACCATCGCTCCCGTCCCCTTGGTGATCTGCAGCGAGAGGTCCTCCTGCGTCTTGTAGACGGCCGCGATGTTCACGATTGGAGCGAAGACGACGCCGTCCGCGAGCGCCATCTGGGTCTCGACGCCACCGAGAGCACCGGGCAGCACAGTGACCGGGAGCTTCGGCATCTGGTCGTACTGTCCCTCGAGTGCGAGTTCGTTGTCGTGGTCGTGGCCGTTGTGGTGGCCGACCGACTTCTTCCAGGCGATGGAGCCGTCGCTTGCGTCGATCGCGTAGACGTAGCCCTGCTTGCCGGCGACGATCACGAGATTGCGGCTGCCGTCCTTGGTCAGGATCGGCGGGAGCTGCAGGTCCCAGTCGTAGACGTCGTGCGCGAGCACCTGCCGTTCCCAGATGATCGTCCCGTCCTTGCGGTTGAGCTTGACGAGGGTGTTCGTGTGCGGGTTTGGCCCCGGCCGGCTCGAGCCCCAGGGAAACTTGTTCGTTCCGGGCCACGGTGCCGGGTTCGCCACGTCGATGTAGACGTCCCCGTTGTCGTCGAATGCCGGTGGATGCCAGAGCCCGCCGCCGCTGTTGATGTCCGCATGGGCAGGGCTCCAGAGATTCTCGGGGACAGTAAAGAATTTCCACGTCGCCTTGCCCGTGTCCGCGTCGAGTGCCCAGAGCACACCCACTCCGTTGCCCTTGTAGAACTTCTTCGCGTTCCCGGGCACGGTCGACACGTACAACGTCCCGTCGAAGACTCCTGGTGCCATGTCGATGCCCTCGTTGGCGTTGCGCGTCAGCCGCTGCGAGCGCCACACCTCCTTGCCGGTGTCCTTGTCGAGTGCGAAGGCGAAGTCCGACGTGGCGCCGTAGATCTTGCCGTAGCCGAGCGCGACGCCGTTCGGGCCCTCATCCACCGAGTTGTAGTTCTTCGCCCACTTGACCTGGCCGGTCTTGAGATCGATCGCCTTGACGTTGGAGGTCAGGTCCTGTGTGTAGACGACGCCGTCGGCGACAATCGGCGTCGAGGCGTAGTTCCCGAAGGTGCCGCCGCCCTGGATCGGGATCGTCCACGCGACTCCGAGCTGATCGACGTTGCCGGAGTCGATCTTGGTCGTCGCGACGCGGCGGTTCGCGAGGTCCTGGTTCGGTGCGGGCCATTCGCCGGAGAAGCTCGAGAGCTCGCCCGGCGCGCCTTTCGGTACGCCCGACTTGTTCCCTCCACCGCACGACGCGAGCGCAAGCGCGAGACAGCTGAACCCGAGGACGCGAAGGAAAAGCGTCATCCCTGACGACGTTACCGACGGCAAAGGGCACTACGCGGTGCCCAGACGGTGGATGCGGAATGCGCTAGCGAAGGGCGGGGTCCGTGCCGCCCCGGAACAGGACGACCGCTGCCCAGCAGTACCGGGCGACGATGGAGCGGTAGGGCCGAAAGCGGTCGCCGAACGGGACGAGCTCTTTGGCGCTCGGTGCCGCGGCCAGGTCCCACGCCAAGCCGTAGCCCTGACGAACGCCGAGGTCGTCGACGGGCCACACGTCGAGCCGCCGCAACTCGAACATCAGATACATCTCCGCGGTCCAGCGGCCGATGCCCCGGACCGTCACGAGCGCTGCGACGAGATCCTCGTCGCTGAGCCGCGACGAGCGCTTCAGATCCAGGGTGCCATCCAAGATCTTGGCCGACAGGTCGCGGAGCGACGCCAGCTTGTTGCCGGACTGCCCAGCGGCTCGCAACGTCTCATCCATCAGCGTGTCCGCTCGACGGTTGACGGCACAGTGGATCGCCTGGGCGGCGCGCCCGCCAGCTGCTGATAGACGATCGAGCGTACGAGTGCACCGAAGTGCCCATCGGGGTCGCGCGGCCGATACCTGATTGGCCCGGCGAGCGCGACGAGGTGCGCCAGGACGGGATCACGAGCTGCCACCTCGTCGATCGCCGCAGCAATTGAAGTCCGGGTCATCGGCGGAGTGTTACCGACTGCAGTCGACGAACGCGCTTCGATTTGTAGCCAACGAGCTTCCCGACAGGAGCTGAGGGCCGTAGAGTTGCCTCAACCGACAGGGAGGCTCAGATGGCGCTCGCACGTGTTGTGACCTTCGAAGGAGTCAGCAAGGACCGGATGGATGAGATGGACAAGGAGATGCGCGAGGGGCAGCCGCCGGAGGGATTCCCGGCGGCGGAGGTTGTCGTGCTCAACGACCCCGATGCCGAGAAGTCGCTCGTGATCCTGTTCTTCGAGACGGAGGACGACTACCGGCGCGGCGACGAGATGCTGAATGCGATGCCGGCCGGCGACACCCCGGGGCGGCGCACTTCGGTGACGAAGTACAACGTGGCTACACGTATGACCAGCTAAGAGTCCACGCTCGGCTCGCGCTGGACCTGATTCTCTAGCGAATCCAGTATCAGTACCCCGCGTAGATCCTGTTCATCGAGCGGTTCATTCCCGCGTCAAGTAGCCGCACGCGGCTCCCCCCGCGACCTAGGCGTCCGGGTATTCGTCGTGGCGGTGGATCCACATCTCCGGCGGGTCGCCCTCGTCGCGTCCCTTCGGCGCTCGGTCGAGGAACCCGTAGTAGCCCAGCATGAATTCGAGGCCGCGCGCGGAGGTCGAGTACGTGTGGTAGACGACGCCGTCCTCGAGGGTGAACGCGCTGAAGATCGGCCCCTCAGATAGGTAGCCGGCCGCGTCCGTGCCGCAGTCTGCGGCCAGTCCCGGAACCGGGCCAAGGTTGCCTTCCAGTATCGGCGTCAGCTCCTCTTTGGCGCGTGACGCGCCGAAGTCGAAGTTGAAATCGCTTTCGTGCGACGAGACCCAGGGGAAGCCCCAACCCATGCGCCGCTTGTAGGCCTGCAGCTTCTCGAGCGGCGCCCTCGAGATGCACAGGAACGTTATGTCGCGAGCCCGCATATGCGTTACAGCGCCGCTGTAGGTGTCCGCCCCAGATGAGCAGACCGGACAGCCCGCGGTGTAGTCAGGGCCGAACATGAAGTTGTAGACAAGTAGCTGCGAACGCCCGTCGAAGAGCTCCGCCAATGTCTTCGTACCGTCGTCGGTCTCGAAGCTGTACTCCTTCTCCACTAGCACCCAGGGGAGCTCGCGCCGCTCGCGGGCAAGCTCGTCGCTCCGTCGCGTCAGCTCTTTCTCGCGCTCCAGCAGTGCGTTGCGCGCGGCAAGCCACTCTTCCCGTGTTCCGACCTGGTGCTCCGTCATCTCGTCGCCTCCTTCATTGGGGCTCTCCAGTGATACAGATGCGTCGTGAGCCTTACTCAGTACTACACGGCGACCACCCTTGACGGCTTCATCGCCGACCCCGACAACTCGCTCGACTGGCTGTTCACCCGCAACCGCCAGGAGGATGGGCCGTTGAACTACGGCGATTTCATCGCCGGCGTCGGTGCGCTGGCGATGGGGTCGACGACGTACGAATGGATCCTCGACCACGAGTTCGCCGGCAAGGATCCGGTGGAGTGGAAGTGGCCGTATGACATCCCGTGCTGGGTCTTCACGCACCGGCAGCTGCCGGTCGTCGCCGACTCGCGAATTGAGTTAACCAGCGCGGACATCGCAACCGTGCACAAGGAGATGGTCGAAGCCGCTGGTGACCGGAACGTCTGGATCGTCGGCGGGGGAGACCTCGCCGGTCAGTTCGCCGACGTGGGGCTGTTGGACGAGGTCATCGTCTCCATCGCGCCCGTCACCCTGGGTGCGGGTGCGCCTCTGCTGCCACGCCGGATCGAGCTGCGCCTGGACGAGCTGGGGCGGAACGGCGACTTCGCCTCCGCCAGGTTCTCGGTCGTCCGCCCACCCGCCTGACGCCCATCAGCGGACGGTCCCTGCGCCTGTCTCGGCGAAGCGCGCAAGTGCGGTCACGAGCGCGCGCAGTTGACGGCCGCGCTTCGTGAGGCGGTACTCGACGTGGGGCGGACGAGCATCGATCACCTCCCGGCGGAGCACGCCGGCCTCCTCGAGGTCGGCTAGTCGCTGTGCCAGCGTCGCGGGCGGAATGCTGCCGAGCGCATGCAGGAACTCGTTGAAGCGGACGGCCCCTTCGTGCGAGACGTAGAGGATCGAGACCGTCCAACGCCTCTCGAGGAGGTCCGCCGCGCGACGGACCTCCTCGGGGAGTGGCGAGCAGCTACGACAGCGCATGCGCCGAGCGCGACTCGAGCGACAGCTCGAGCACCTCGTCGAGGCTCATCACCGGGTGGAAGCTCATCTCGTTGCGAACGTCCTCGGGGATGTCGTCGAGATCGGCCCGGTTTCGCTCGGGAATGATGACGTCGGTCAGTCCGGCGGCGTGGGCGGCGAGGGCCTTCTGCTTCAGGCCCCCGATCGGCAACACACGACCCTGCAACGTGACCTCGCCGGTCATGCCGACCGTATGCTTCACCGGCCGGCCCGTGAGCAGAGAGGCGAGCGCGGTCGTCATCGTGACGCCGGCGCTCGGGCCGTCCTTCGGAATTGCCCCCGCGGGCACGTGCACGTGGAAGCTGGTGTCCTCGAAGTCGTGTTCGTCCAGGCCGAGCTTCTCTGCATGCGAGCGCACGTACGAGAGCGCGATCCGTGCCGACTCCTTCATCACGTCGCCGAGCTGGCCGGTCAGGACGAGCCCGTCCTTCCCCGACATCTTGGTCGCCTCGACGAACAGCACGTCACCGCCGGTGCCGGTGACCGCTAGGCCGGTCGCCACGCCGGGCACCGCCGTCCGCTCGGCCGACTCCTGATAGAAGCGCTGTCTGCCGAGCGCATCGCGGACCGCCGGTTCGTCGATCGAGATCGGCGGCTCTGCGGTGCCGGATGCCACGGTCGTCGCCGTCTTCCGCAGCAACTTGCCGAGCTCGCGCTCGAGCTGGCGGACGCCTGCCTCCCGCGTGTACTGGCTGACGATCAGTTCGAGCGTGATGTCGTCGATCGACACCTCGTCTTCGCGCAGGCCTGCCCGCTCACGCTGGCGTGGCCAGAGATAGCCGCGTGCGATCGCGACCTTCTCGTCGACCGTGTAACCGTCGAAGCGGATGACCTCCATGCGGTCGAGCAGCGGCCCCGGGATCGTCTCGGCGATGTTCGCTGTGGCAATGAACACCACCTCTGAGAGGTCGAGCTCGACGTCGAGGTAGTGATCGCGGAACGAATGGTTCTGGGCCGGGTCGAGCACCTCCAGCAGCGCAGCCGAAGGATCGCCGCGCCAGTCGGCGCCGACCTTGTCGACCTCGTCCAGCAGGATCACCGGGTTCATCGTCCCGGCGTCGCGCAGAGCGCGAACAAGCCGGCCAGGCAGGGCGCCGATGTAGGTGCGACGGTGTCCGCGGATCTCAGCCTCGTCGCGCACGCCGCCGAGCGACATGCGCACGAATTCCCGATTGAGTGCCCGGGCGATCGACTCGCCGACCGAGGTCTTGCCCGTCCCGGGCGGCCCGATCAGCGTCAGGATCGCGCCGGAGCGCTTGTCCTCGGCGATGCCACGCTCCTGCCGAAGCTTGCGCACGGACAGGTACTCGACGATCCGCTGCTTGACGTCGTTGAGACCGGCGTGGTCGTTGTCCAGAACTTCACGCGCGTTGACGGGGTCGAGCCGCTCCTCGGAACGCTTCCCCCAAGGCACGGCTAGCAGCCAGTCCAGGTACGTGCGAATCATCGAGGACTCGCCGCTCTGGTCGCCCATGCGCTCGAGCCGTCCGATCTCCCGCTCCGCCTGGTCGCGAACCTCGTCGGGAAGGTCTGCCTCGGCGATCTTGCTGCGGTAGTCGTCCGAGACCGAAGCGTCGTCCTCCCCCAGTTCCTTGCGAATCGATTCCATCTGGCGGCGCAGGATGTATTCGCGTTGCTGGCGCTGCGCGCCCTCCTCGACGTCCTCGCGGATCCGGTGACGGATCTGCAGCTCGGCCAGGCGCTCGCGCTGAAGCCGCAAGGCGAGCTCGAGCCGTTCGACCACGTCCACCGCTTCGAGCAGCTCGATCCGCTGCTCGAAGGTGATCTCCGGTGCGTAGGCGGCGGTGTCCGCGAGCGTGCCGACCTCGCGAATCGAGCGCACGAAAGCGGAGATGCGTCCGTCGTCACCGCGGAGCTCCAAAATTTCCTCGACGACCGCGCGGTACTCGCGCTCGAGCTCTCGGGTCTTTACCCCGGGCGGCTCCTCATCGGGCTGCTCGTGCACCTCGACCCGGAGTCGGCCCTGTGCGTCGGTGTGGGCGGCGCCGGCGACTCCGCGGTGCAGGCCGACAAGATTGACGGCTCCGATGCCGCCGGGCAGGCGCACATGTTCGCCGACCTCGGCGACCGTGCCGACCTTTGCGTACTCCCCGTCGTGCCGTGGCACGAGCAACACGCGGTCCTCGTCGCCCAGGTCGGCGGAGATCGTGACATTCATGTTCGGGAAGACGACGTTGTCGTCAAGCGGGACAAGCAGCAACGTGCTCAAGTTTCATCACCCTTCTGTCGTAGCTACACCGGAAATAGTAGCTTCAACAGATGAAGCTACGGAGCCCGCAGTTTTGGGTCGGTGGCGCCGCGGAACAGGGCGGCCGCGGCCCGCCCCGTATAGCTTGCCTCGCGAGGACTGAAGGACGTGGCCTACGACGAGAAACTTGCGGATCGCATACGCGAGCTGGTCGCCGGCGAATCCGGTCTGACCGAGAAAAAGATGTTCGGCGGGCTCGCGTTTCTCATTGCCGGCAACATGGCCGTGGCAGCAAGCGGCCAAGGCGGAGTACTGGTTCGCGTAGACCCGGCGCAGTCAGACACGCTCCTGGCGACGACGAACGCTCGCCTCATGGAAATGCGCGGCCGGTCGATGCAGGGATGGTTACGAGTCGACCCGGAAGACGTTCGCACCAAACGCCAGCTCGGCAAGTGGGTCGAACTAGGCACGGCCTACGCCCGCTCACTGCCCGCGAAGCGATAGCCGACCACCGGGAAGCGATGTCCCGGTGGTCGGCAGCGCTGCTGCGGCTCAGCGAAGCGAGATCGCGACCTGCTCCAGGAGGTCCATGGCGTCCTGCATGCCGGCCTCCATGCCGGCGTTGATGTGGGCGTCGCGGCCTTCCTTGGTCGGGTGCTCCACGAGGACGGTAAGGGTCGTCCGCCCGTCCACCTCGGTGAGCGTGAGGGTGTTCAGCGCTGCGTGCTCTTCGGCGTCGGGGATGCCCTCGTAGACCTCGGTCGAGACGAGCCGTTCGTTCGGCACGATCTCGCGGTACTCGCCGTGGAAGCCGGCCTCGAACCCGTCGGTCGTCACACTCACATACCGCCACATGCCGCCCACCCGCAGGTCGATCTCGGCGACCATCACCTCGCCGCGGTTTGCGTGCCACCAGCGCTCGACCAGCTCCGGCGTCGTCCATGCTTTGTACACCAGGTGCTTGGGGGCGTCGAACTCCCGGGTGATGAGGATCTGCTCATCCGTGGGGAGCGTTACCGTCGCCGTCCCGCTACTCGTCACTGCCATCTCCTTCCTCCTTTTGTTTGAGTTCCTCCAGCACGACGTCCAACTGGTCGAACCGCTCCGACCAGGAGCGCTCGTAGTTCTTCACCCAGTCATGGATGGGCTTGAGCGCGTGGCCGTTCAGCCGGTAAAGCCGTTGCCTTCCTTGGTCGCGCACCTCTACTGCTCCCACTTCGCGGAGCACCCGCAGATGCTTGGAGACCTGCGGCTGGGCGAGGCCGAGCAGGCGCACGAGGTCGTTCACTGGGCGCTCCCCGCCGACGAGGGCGTCGAGGATCTGTCGCCGGCGGGGCTCCGCCACGGCGTTGAACGAATCTGTTGTGGTCGCGGCTCGCGCCATTGGTCGAATCATATACCGATATAGGAATATGTCCAAGGCGCTTCCTCGCGGGGCTTCGAATCGGTGGCGTCTCCACGTGACACCCGGGTGACCCGCGCCGTCGCGGAGGTTTCATTGTCGCCTCATTCTTGGAACCTACGATCGGGTCGACCCGCAAGGGAAGGAGGGAGAGGAGATGACGAGACGCACTCATCGGTCGCTGGTCCTCTTTGGGGTGGTGCTCAGCGTCGGGTTGCTGGTTCCGATGACTCAGGCTCTGGCGGAGGGACCTGGGTCCAGACCGGCGCCGCCCACGTGTCCCAGCTTCAGCGGGGCAAGATTCCACAAGTCGACGACGATCAACAATCCGTATTTCCCGTTGGTTCCGGGGACGCGGTTCACGTACCAGGGAACTGTCAAAAAGGCCCCGGTCGTCGACGTCGTGTACGTCACGTACAACACGCCGAAGATCGACGGGGTTGCGACGGTCGAGGTCCGTGACCAGGTCTACGAGTCGGGCGTTCTGACGGAAGACACGTTGGACTGGTACGCGCAGGATGACCAAGGCAACGTCTGGTACTTCGGCGAGCTTGCGACGCAGTTGCCGGCGGGTACGCACGACGGTTCCTGGACCGCGGGCATCAACGGCGCACAGCCGGGTCACATCATGGAGGCGGCCCCGACAGTGGGGGACGTCTATTGCCAGGAGAATGCGCCGGGCTCAGCGCAGGACGCGGCCCAGGTGCTCAGCGTCAGCGCGTCCCGAACAGTTCCATTCGGGAGTTACTCAGGGAACGTTCTGCAGACGAAGGACTACTCGCTGCTCGAGCCCAAGAACGAGAACAAGTTCTACGAGCCGGGCGTCGGCATGCTGGAAGCGATCTCCGTGACGGGGCCTAGCGAGGACATCCAGCTCTACACGATCGAGCACGGCGTATAACGACATTCGTAGTGATGCCGGGCCGCACTCGCTTTCGAGCGCGGCCCGGCGCTCACGTCACCTGCGGCTGGGCCGGGTTACGAGGTAGCCAGAAAGAGAAAACCCGTGCTGTGTGCGGCTTTTTGCGACGATCGTGGTCGTTGCCCTCCGTGAGCTCGATCTCTGCGCGGCTCGGCATGAGGGGGCTTCTCTGGACGGACCGAGGCTGGTCGAGAGATCATGGTTGGCGATTGCTTATTGTTGAACCGCCAAAAGGAGGGGACGATGGCCGATCGCTGGATGCTTCGCGGTGTGGAGTATGGGAACTGCATCTGCAACTGGGGGTGTCCGTGTCAGTTTGGCGCTCCCAGCACGCACGGTCACTGCCAGGCCCTCGTTACGGGCCACATCGAGGAGGGAACATTCAACGAGACGAAGCTCGACGGGCTCGACTGGGCACTGCTCCTGTCTTGGCCGGGCGAAATTGCGCAGGGCAACGGAAAGCAGCAGGCGATCATCGAAGAGCGTGCCGATCCGGACCAGCGTGAAGCGTTGAGGAAGATCCTGCACGGTGAGTCGACCACCCCGGGGGCCACGCACTTCTTCGTCTACAACAGCACGATGTCGACGGTTCTGGACACCTTGTATGCACCGATCGACCTGTCGATCGACGTCGACGGCCGAACGGCCAACGTGAAGATCGGAGATCTGGTCGAATCCGTCGGCGCGCCCATCATCAGCGCCTTCACCGGCGATCCGGTGAGATCGAGGATCAATCTTCCAGACGGATTCGAGTACACCTTCGCCGAGATGGGGAACGGCAACACGAAAGCGCGAGCCGGGATCGAGCTCGATTTCGAAGATAGCTACGGCCAGTTCAACGTCCTGCACATGAACCAGGACGGTGTCATCCGCTGACCAGCTTGCAACCAATGGCAGCGTCTGCGGAGGCGGTCTCGCCCAGACGACGATTCCATCGTGATCGGTGGGTGATACTGACCGGTCTCGGTGGCATCACCGCGGCCGCGTGGGTGTACCTCGCTCTTGATCCGCCGTCAATGTCGGCAGGAATGTCCAAGAGCTCGATGGGCGACGCGATGCAAGCGATGGTCCAAGTGCAGCCGTGGGCCGCCGCGGAGGTCGCCCCCAAAATGCTGATGTGGGCGGCGATGATGGTCGCCATGATGGTGCCGACGGCGGTTCCGATGACGCTCGTCTACGCCGCCGTCGCCCGCAAGGCGGCAAGGGATGACCATCCCGTCGCCCCGACGTTCGTCTTCGTCGCGGGATATCTCGCCATCTGGGTTCTCTTCAGCGTCGGGGCGACCGCCGCTCAGAGTGGTCTCGACCAGTTTGCGCTCCTGTCACCCGAGATGTCGTCTGCAAGCACGGTCCTCGGAGGCGGTCTCCTGATCAGCGCCGGCGTCTACGAGCTGACGCCCTACAAGCACGCCTGTCTCGCGCATTGCCGCGCGCCTGCGCATTTCATCTCGCACAAGTGGCGCAGCGGGTTCGCGGGTGCGTTTCGGATGGGAGCGGGACTTGGAACCTACTGTCTCGGCTGCTGCTGGATTCTGATGGGTCTGTTGTTCGTGGGCGGCCTGATGAATCTGCTCTGGGTCGCCGCAATTGCCGCACTCATACTGCTCGAGAAGATCATGCCGCTCGGTGAGATCGGAGCACGCGTGGCCGGCGCTGCGATGATCGTCGTTGGTCTCCTGAGTCTGGCGGGCTTGCCCGTTCTGGGCTGAGGCGGGGAAGGTGCCGAGCCGGACGTCGTTGACGTCGGCGGCGATGACCTGGCTGTGCGAGCCTTAGTAACAGCGAGCCGCTCGAAGATGGAGGAATGATGAAGACCAGCAGGATGATCGAAACGCACCCCGTGCCCACGCCGATTGACCCCGGAGTATTGAGCCGCTGCATTGAGGATTGCGTGTCGTGCGCGCAGACGTGTACCGCCTGTGCTGACGCGTGCCTCGCCGAGGAGAGCGTGACGGAACTCGTGCGCTGCATTGGGCTCGATCTCATCTGTGCCGACGTTTGTGCGACGACCGCAGCGACGTTGACGCGTCAGACGGTATTCGAGCCACAACTCGTCCGTCTGGTCGTCGAGGCGTGCCTCGATGCGTGCCAGCGGTGCGGCGACGAGTGCGAGAAGCACGCGGACCATCACGAGCACTGCCGTGTATGTGCGGAGGAGTGTCGCCGCTGCACGCTGGCGTGTGAGGAGGTGCTGAGCTCGCTGCCGAGCTAGGCGTCCGTCCTAAGCAGGATTCGATAATGCCGACGGTCAGGTTCTAGCTGACGATGCGCTCCCTGGCTCTCAGCCGAACGTGCAATCGACGATGACCTTGTCCAAAGCGCTCTTGAGAAGGGCGAGCTCGTGCTCGTCGAGTTGTGCGACGAAGAGCTCCGAGACGCCGCGCAGATGGACCGGAGCGGTCTCGGTGAGGCGGGCCACGCCGGCGTCGGTCAGCGCGACGACGACGCCGCGTCGGTCCGCATCGGCGTTCGCTCGCCGGACGAGCCCTTCATCGACCAGCCGGGCGACACGCCGGGTCATGCCTGACCGTGAGATGAGCGCCCGGGCCGCGAGCTCCGTCATGCGTAGCTCGCCCCCTGCGTTGGCCAGCTGAGCGAGCACGTCGAAGTCGGCCAAGGCTAGTCCGGTCGCCTCCGCGAGATCGACCTCGAGCCGACGCACGAGTGTCGCGTGTGCGTGGAGCAGGGAGGTCCAGGCTTCGAGCCCGCCGCGGTTCGGCAACCCCTCCGCCGCGAGCCGATCGAGGAGACCCGCGACCTCAGGTTTTGGATCTACTTGCACACGCAACCACCTTGCGAGTAATGTATTTGAGAACGCAAGTATATCGCCTATTCAGCCGAAAGGACGCCGTGGATACCCAAAACAAGCCGGACCTCGAGGCTTCGCTCAGCCGTCAGTTCGCGGTTGTGGCGGACGATGACCGCGTCGCGCGGACTGCTGCCGCCCTCGAGACCAACGGAATCAGCGTTGTCCGGGCCATAGATGCCGGGGAGGCGAAACGGATCGTCTTGGATCTCGTCCCGGCCGGAGCCCAAGTGCACAACGGCGCGTCGCAGTCGCTCGAGGAGACGGGCATTGCCGACGAGATCCACAACTCTGGACGGTACGAGCCCATCCACCCACGGATCTGGAGCATGGACCGGGAGACGCAGGCCGACGAGATCCGCCGCTTGACCTCGTCGCCTGACGTGATGCTCGGCAGCGTGCACGCGGTTACCGAGACCGGATCGCTGGTGGCTGCGTCGGCGAGCGGCAGCCAGCTTGGGCCATACGCCTCCGGCGCCGGAAAGGTCATTCTCGTCGTAGGGACGCAGAAGATCGTGTCGGACCTCGACGAGGCATTGCGCCGCATCGACGAATACGTCTTCCCGCTCGAGGACGCACGCGCTGAGGCGGCATATGGCGTGCATAGCGCCGTGAACAAAGTTCTGATCATCAATCGCGAGTACATGCCCGGGCGCATCACCGTCGTCTTCGTCGACGAGGTGCTCGGGTTCTAGTCCGAAAGGAGCAACGCACCATGGCCATCCAAGTCGACACAGTAGAGCGCGAGGTCGTCCTCGTCGAGGACGCCCACGTTCGCCCGGTAATGGGTCTGAACATCCTCGAGCCTCTGCCGTCCGCGCGAATTCCGTACCAGATGGTGGATCCGTACATCCTCGTCCACGAGGGCGTCGTTCGTATCACGCGGGAGCAGGCGAGCCTCGATACCAGGCATCAGCACCGTGGCTTCGACAACCTCTGGTATGCGATCTCCGGCTCTTCGAGCACTGGTCACAGCACCGGTCCTGGTGGCGCGATGGAGCGTGCGCGACTGGAGCCCGGATCGCTGCTGAAGCTCCGAACGGGCCGTGGCGTCTGGCACGCAGAGGGAATCGGTCGCGACGAGCTCGAGGAAGGCAAGGAGGGGACGGATATGCGTGGCGTGCTCTTCTGGGTGAACTTGGCGCGCAAAGACAAGGGCGTCGAACCGAGCGCGCAGGTCCTCCAGCCGCACGACGTGCCCGTCCGGCACGACGGCGACGCGATCGTTCGGGTCCTCGTCGGCGAGGGCTCGCCAGTTGAGCTTGGGACTCCCGGCCTCATCCTGGACGTCGATCTGCCACACGGCGGAGGCTTCACGAGCCCAGTCCCGTCCGGCTTCAACGCGTTCGTGTACATGCTCGAGGGCGAGGCCGGCATCGGTGCCAACCGACGCCGCGCAAGCCGTTCGCAGATCGCGGTTCTCGGACCGGGTGCTGCGCTCTCAGTGGAGGAAGCGACTCCCGGGACGCGGTTCGTGCTCATGGCCGGGAAGCCCTACGGCGAGAAGCCTGTCTTCAACGGACCGTTCGTGGACTAGAAAGGCGAAGGGACGGACCTGATCGTGATCTGTTCGCACGGGTGCGGCGCGGTCCGCTCGGCGGATAGAGACGGCTGCGGCGACTGGTCAGCGTCAAGCCCTCGGTTGATCTAGAGGAGGGCCCTCCAGCTGGGCCGGCCGGCAGCCGTCCCCCGCCGGCCTGGCGCCGAGGATCTGTGCCGACCGATGACTTCGCGGCGATCGCGAGGTCTATACGCAACATCGACACGGAGGTGAGAAGTGGGCGCAATTCACGTGCACGAGTTCATGAGCCTCGACGGCGTGATCGACGCGCCGACGTGGACGTTCGACTACGGCTTCGACCCACAGATGGGAGAGGCCATCGGCGCGGTCACGAAGCGTTCCCGAGCCATCCTGCTCGGGCGCACGACCTACGAGATGTTCGAGCCGGCGTGGTCCACGCGGACCGTGGAGGACGATCCAGGGGCGCCGTTCTTCAACGACACTACGAAGTACATCGTCTCCGCGACGCTCACGACTGCGACGTGGAGGAACACGAAGATCATCGGGCCGTACGACCCCGACGTGATCCGCGGCCTGAAGGACGAGGTCGACGGCGATCTGTATGTCAGCGGCAGCGGAACGCTGGTCAGAGCGATGCTCGCGGACGGGCTGGTCGACGAGTTGCATCTGTTCGTCTACCCGCTCACCCGCGGGTCCGGTCCGCGGCTCTTCACCGAGGAAGCCGCGCCCGGCAACCTGTCGCTTGCGGCTTGTGAGGCGTACGAGAACGGTGTGGTCTACCTGGCCTACCGACCGGGGGCGTGAGGCCGCCGCATTGTCAGTAAACCGCGCGAAGAGGTCGGCTGCCCCCTGACCCGAGACGGCCGCAGCCGGCTTTGCCCCTAGCCTGCTCGCAGCTGAGACTGATGAGCTATGGAACGAAGTACAGTCCAGACTCCGTCGCTTGTCCTCGAGAAGGAGATCATGAGCGTCCCACGTGAGGGTGGCTGCTCGTGCGGAGCGGTTCGCTACCGGCTTGCGTCCGATCCGCTCTTCACGCATTGCTGTCATTGCCTGAACTGCCAGCGGCAGACCGGAAGCGCCTTCGTCATCAACCTGCTGATCGAGGCCGACCGTGTGGAGCTGCTCGCGGGCGTCCCGCATCCGGTCGACGCGCCTCGCGACGACGGCAGCATGCAGCGGATCTTCCGTTGTCCAACCTGCCAGGTAGCGGTCTTCAGCCAGTACGGACGCCCCGAGGTGCGGTTCGTCCGCGGCGGCACGCTCGACCAGCCCTCGAGCGTTGTGCCTGATGTCCACATCTTCACCAGGTCCAAACTGCCCTGGATCACGCTCCCGGACTCAGTGCCGGCGTTCGACGTGTATTACGACTCGAAAGCCCTGTGGCCAGCCGCGAGTCTCGAGCGGCTCGAGGCGGTTATGGCTCCGGCGAACTCCAGCGGTTGACGAGCGCGGGAACCACCAGCTTCAGAGAAGCCTCGCGCAGCATCTCCGGTTGCGCAAACGTGGACTCGAACCGTCGACCCATCCTTCCTCTTCCGGACTCGAACCGGAGACCCCTCCTAGCATGCGATCCAAACGGCAGCCTGGCAACGGTTTGTCGCTGATTCAAGCCGTTTTCGCGCCCTGGGCGACCTGAATGTTTGCCACCGGTTGCGCCCCCTCTGTTCCACAACTGTTCCATCCCAATAACCCAAAGATGGGCTCTTTGGCTCGCGATTGGCAAGATCTCGCGCACGTCGATCTCCGCGTTCATCTCGCTACGGCCTTCTGCCTAAGGACGCAGCGAGGATTATGGCGCGATAGCCCATGCGCAGCTTCGGGCGGGAAGAGGTCGTTCTCCGGCGACGCATTTGCCGGGCGTCTTGTTATATAGGCAGCCGTCCCATCGATTGGAGGAGGTGAGGTCTCAGGAACTGACGTTTGTGTTGCCCTCCACGGCCTCCGAGGTCACGTCGGCTTCGGGGAGAGAGCTATCTCGAAGGAGGTCGTATGAAGCGCTTCACACTACTCGTGCTGTTCGTCGCAGGGGTAACAGCGTTTGCTGTCTTCGTGCCTTCGGCAACCTCATCAAAGGCGGGAGTCACAGCGCTGTTCGAGTGCGATGAGAGCGGCCCGCTGTGCGCTGAGACAGCGGATCCGATCGGCTACAACGGCGCCTATACCGGCCACGACGAGCCGTCACTCCTTTTCTACTCAAACACCAACGGCTCGGGGAGCTCTCAGCGTTACACGCTGACAGTCCCGAGCGACCCGCCGACCCTGCCCAAGCAGGATGGGAGCGGCGGGACGTTCAACTTCCAGGACCGGATCGCGTTCTGGTTCGGGCTCGCGCTCTGCGACGATCAGTCGGGGCCCAACCCCGGCGGCAGTCCGCTCGCCGGGCCGAACATCCCGTGCACGCCCGACAGTGACGCGAACATCTATGACGGCACCGATGTGGCCTCACGGGACTACATCGGCAAGCACCCGGGCACCGCGTTCATGGAGCTGCAGTTCTACCCGCCCTCCTGGGTGAAGTGGCCGCCGGGCGTCAGCTGCGATCCCACCAAGTGGTGCGCCGCGCTCGCCATCTTCCAGCTGAACCTGAACCAGAACACCAACGTGGCGAACAACTCCGACTGCCTGAACACGGTTGGCATCGAGCCGGCCAACTTCGCTTTCATCACGCGAAAGGGACAGCCAATCGGTCCGCCCGGGCCGCTCGACCTCACCTTTGCGAGCTTCGATCCCAGTCCGGCGAAGGTACTGATGATGCAGCCAGGCGACAAGGTCACGGTCGACATCCACGATACGGCGTCGGGTCTCCAGATTGTGCTCAACGACCTAACCTCGGGCCAGTCGGGGTCAATGACGGCGAGCGTGGCCAACGGCTTCGCCACGGTCAACTACGACCCGTCCGCCACGTCCTGCAGCGAGACCCGGCACGCGTTCCACGCGGCCTACGCAACATCCAGCGAGCACACGCGCGTGCCCTGGGCGGCGCACGGCTACAACGTTTCCTTCTCGGACGAGATCGGGCACTTCGAGTACTGCAGTTCGGTCGACGCTCAGGGTGGGAGCTGCACGCAAGCGGGGTCCGATCCCTTCGACTCCGCGTTCTGCTTCGCGCCGCCGTTCGGATCCCCAGTGCAGGCGACGAAGGTGAAGATCGGGGGCTGTATCGCCACCGACGTGGACTTCGACGGCGTGAGCTACCAGCCGAACTGGCCGGGTGCGACAGGGAACGCGGCGCTCGAAGCATCGCTCCACCCGACGCCGGTACGGTTCACGAGCCCGCTCTTCAACGGGACGCAGAACTACAACCGGGTGGCTTTCGAGGCCGACCTGCCGCGGATCGAGATCCCGTCGTTGTCGCCGAACAACACCTGCGACCGCGGGACCGGTGCGGGATGCGTCAACCCGCCGAACGGTGCGAACTTCTACCCGTGGTACACGACGGCGAGCGTGGGAGGAAACTGCGTGTGGCAGCTCGGCGGCGGCAACATCCCCGGCACAACCAACACATTCGGGGGCTCGTCGACGACCGCGTTCGGTCCGCTGCTCTTCTTCACCTACCCCGGCCCGATCGGACCCATCACGCGTACGAACAACTTCCGTAATGTCCTAACCTCGAATCCCTGTCCGGCGTAACGGACCAAACGTGACCGCGGAGGGCGCCCACCTGGGCGCCCTCCGCGTTCGCGGGGCATGATCGCAACGCACGTGTGCACCGCTCGAGTTCCGGCGCGTTGACTGTGTCCAAGAGCCGGATCGCGGCAGCCGATGGCAACGGTTTCACGCTGCTTCAAGCGTTTCTTGGCGCGTCGGCGGCTCAAACGTTTGCCACCGGTTGCGACCCTTCTGTTCCACAACCGTTTCATCCCAATAAGCGCAAAACGGAGGCCTTGGCTCCGAACAACGACCGCAGATGGAGGTTGACCGCTTGCGTGTTGAGCCCGACGCGATCGCGGATGCGACCGGCAACGCGCCCATCCTGTTTGGGAATTCTTCCGCGCCGCGCGTCGAGCAGAACGCTAGATTAGGCGGCACCGCCGGGAAGGCGTTCCGCCCCGGGCGCAGATCATGACCGAGCTGAACTTCCAGCTTCCCGAAGCCTCCATTGCAGTCGAGGCGACTGAGGCCCAGCGGCTGTCCGAGGAGCTCGACCGGCTCGGCGCGCGACCCACGGGGCAGGAATACGCACGCGTGGGCCGCCGCGTCGGAACGGCCGCTCACGAGCGCTCGGTGCACGCAGTCGAGCTGCTCGACGTGGCCGAGAACGAGAAGGTCCTTCGAGCCCTGGAACATCTGGCCGTGCGCGACGAGCTGAGTCCCGGGCTCGTCTCGCTCTGGGAGGGTCTCACGCGCGACGTGCGGCCGGTTCCCATCTCTTACCGACTCGAACTCGCTTATCTGGATGGCCGCGAGGAAGGTCGTGACATGACCAGCCTGAGTGGCTCTTACTCGGTCGGCGATTTGATACCAGCACCAGCCGGCGAATGTTGGCAGGTCGTCGGCGTCGAACCCGAAGAAGACGGACCGACCCGTCTGATGTGCGATCCGTGTTGAAGGGCGAGGCATTTTAGACCCCGCCACTCAGGGGCTAGGCGCGCGCGCGAGTATCAAAGATCCCGTTCCAGCGCAAGTCTGCTTGTGGCGGCGGTCGATCGAGAGCGGACCGTCGATTCACCGGTCATGCTGCCCGTTGCGAACTGAGCGAACGAGGAGTCGCAGGTATGAAGGTCACCACGATCGGCGCGCCTTGACACTCTGGAGGTGGTTGGAAATGAGAGGACTGAGTGAGCTCGGGGCGGTTTGATCTGAGTGGACGCACGGCCTTGATCACTGGGGCAGCGCGCGGTCTCGGGCGGGCAATTGCCTTGGCCTTCGCAGAAGCGGGTGCGGACGTCGCGCTCGGTCTTCGGGACGTGTCGCGGGATGACAGCCTTGCGGAAGAGATCCGCTCACTTGGCCGTCGAGCGTTACCGCTGCAGATGGATGTGAGCCAGCTCGATCAGGTCAAGGCTGCCGTTGCGGCGACACTCGAGGAGTTCGGGGCGCTTGACCTGCTCGTCAACAACGCCGGCGGCGGTGCGGGCCACGTCCCTGCCGAAGAGGTGTCACTCGACGCTTTTCAGCAGACGCTTGACGTCAACCTCAGGGGCACGTTCTTCGCCTGCCAAGCGGCGTTCACTTCGATGCGCGAGCGGGGGTTTGGCCGCATCGTCAACGTCTCTTCTCAGGCCGGTTTGGTGGCGCTGCCCGGCGAGGCGGTCTACTGCATGGTCAAAGCAGGTGTGTCACATCTCACGCGCTGCCTTGCCGTCGAGTGGGGACAATACGGGATCACCGCCAACGCGGTCGCGCCCACATACATCCGCACCCCGGGAACGGAGCGCTCGCTCTCCGATCCGATCTTTCGGGCGGACGTCGAGGAGCGGATCGCGGCCTTGCACCGGATAGGCGAGCCGGATGAAGTCGCCGGCGCCGTCGTCTTTCTCTGCTCGCCGGCGGCGTCTCTGATCACGGGCGAGACACTCGTGATCGACGGCGGCTGGACGGTTCGCTAGCTCGAGCCGGAAGTTTTATGAAGCTCTTAGCAACCGCTCATGAAGCTCTTAGCAAGCGCGGGTACCACTTACGGCATGAAGACCGTTCGAAAGCTTCCGAGGAGGGTTGTCCTTCTCGTCGTGGTTGGACTCCTCGTCGCGTCGGTGGCGGCGGGAATCGCTCTCGCGCGCGGAACGGCGAAGCCGATCGGCAGCGGCGTCGTCGTCATCGACACGAATCTCGCCTACCAGGGCGGTGCGGCTGCGGGGACGGGGATGGTGCTGACATCGTCGGGCGAGGTACTGACGAACAACCACGTGATCACCGGCGCGACCACCATCAAGGTCGTCGTCCCGAGGACCGGCCACACCTACAAGGCACGAGTCCTCGGTTATGACCGGACCGCCGACGTCGCCCTCCTTCAGCTCCAAGGCGCTTCTAATCTGAAGACCATCTCGATCAGTTCGGCAAGACTCTCCGTCGGCGCGACGGTGACGGCCCTCGGCAACGCGGGCGGTAACGGAAGCATCACGTCAGCGACCGGCACAGTGACCGGTCTCGGCAGGTCGATCACGGCGTCGGACGACACGGGTGGCTCCGAGCAGCTCACCGGGCTGATCGAGACGAACGCCGGGGTCCAGGCGGGTGACTCGGGCGGGCCGCTCGTCAACAGCCAGGGCAAGGTCGTGGGCATGGACACGGCGGCGTCGTCGCGATTCGGGTTTCAAGGCATCTCCGCAACCGACGCGTACGCCATCCCGATCGCGAAGGCGCTGACGATCGCGCACGCGATCTCCTCGGGTAAAGCGTCCGCGACGGTCCATGTCGGTGCGACGGCATTCCTCGGCATCGAAGTCCAGTCCGTCGTCACTCCTGGTTACGTGTCCGGGTCTGGTGCCCTGATAGCCGGCGTCGTGTCCGGCGGGCCGGCAGCCTCTGCAGGCCTTGCCGCGGGTGATGTGATCACGGCAATAGACGGACACACCGTCTCGTCGCCGGCGGCGGTCTCAGCGCTCGTGCTCACGAAGAAGCCCGGGGCGAAGATCACGGTCGCCTATGTTGACCAGTCCGGCGCGAGTCACACGGCGAGCGTCACACTCGGCAGCGGACCGGCTCAGTGATCCGAAGGTGCGCGATCGCGCACCTTCCGCTAGCCAAGCTACTGGTTGGCCCTCTGCAAGCTAGAGCCGCGTAGGTTCATGCGAACAAGCGGCGGAGGAGCCCCGGCCTCTTCTCGAGCGGGGCATACGCGAACAGCCGCTCGTGTCCACGGCGTCGGACATCCGTTCGCGGTCTCATTTCTCAAATATTGGATCTTCTGAGCTCGGCGAGCCGCTGCTCGAGGAAGCGCCGCTCGGCGTCCGAGGAAACGAGCTCGAGCGCTCGTTCATAGGCGGTGCAGGCATCTTCGACGCGATTGAGCCGGCGCAGTAGCTCGGCGCGCGTGGAATGGAGATAGTGGTACTGGTCGAGCTCGAGGCGGTCGACGAGGGCGAGCGCGGCCTCGACCTCGCCCGCTTCGGCGATCGCTGCGGCGCGGTTCAGCTCCGCAACAGGCGATTTTGTGCGCCGGGCGAGCTTGCCGTACAGGACGGCAAGCTGCGGCCAGTCCTGCGGTTCGTCGACGTGCAGCGAGGCGATCGCCGCCTGCAGCACGTACGGGCCGCGGCCGTCGAGTGCTTGCGCGCGCTCGAACGCCGCTCGTCCCGCCGCGATCTGCTCGAGATCCCACAGCGATCGATCCTGGTCGCGAAGGAGGACGACCCTCCCCTCGGCAAACCGCGCCTCGCGCCGTGCGTCGTTGATCAGCATCAGCGCGAGCAGTCCGTGCACCTCCGGCTCGTCCGGCATCAGCTGTGCGAGCGCGCGCCCGAGCCGGATCGCCTCGTCCGCCAGCTCGCCGCGACCGCCGTACCCCTCGTTGAAGATGAGGTACACCACTGCGAGCACCGCAGCGAGCCGATCCGGGAGCAGATGAGCCGGCGGGACACGAAACGGGATTCCGGCCACCTTGATCTTCTGCTTCGCGCGGACGAGCCGTTTCGCCATCGTCTGTTCCGGTACGAGAAAGGCGCGCGCGATCTCGTCCGTACGAAGGCCGCCGAGCGTCCGCAACGTGAGCGCGACCTGGGCGTCGAGCTCGAGCGCCGGGTGGCAGCAGGTGAAGACGAGCTCGAGTCGCTCGTCTCGGATCGTTGTCTCGTCCACGATGTCCTCCGTTGCGTCTGGCACATCGAGCAATTTCGTCTTCGCCGCGAGAATGCGGTCGCGCCGGATGCGGTCGATCGCGCGGTTGCGAGCGGTCGTCACTAGCCAGGCGCGCGGATGTGTCGGCGTTCCTTCTCGCGGCCAGCGCTCGGCCGCAATCGCGAACGCTTCCTGGGCGGCATCCTCGGCGAGGTCGAAGTCGCCGAGGAAGCCGACCAGGTTCGCTAGGACGCGGCCCCACTCGTCGTGGAAGGCCTGCTCGAGGATCGCTAGCCCTCCTTGAGCGGGCGAATCTCCACCGCACCGCCGAGCCGGGCAGCCGGAATGCGCGACGCCAGCTCGATCGCTGCGTCGAGGTCGTCTGCCTCGAAGAAGAGGTAGCCGCCGAGCGCTTCCTTGACGGCGACGAACGGCCCGTCGGTGGTCAGCGTCTCGCCATTCTCGACCCGGACCGTGGTCGCCATCTCAGGCGGCTCCAGCCACACGCCGGAGGTCACGCCGGGGGTCTTGTTGATCGCTTGATAATCGGCGTAGACGGCCTTCTGCTCGTCCTCCGAGAGGCGATCCCACTGGGGCGACCCCGGCAGCGGGGTATCCCCCTGATGAATCAGCAGCATGTACTTCATCGCTTCCTCCTTCTTGGTTGATGTTCGCGTATGAGACGAACGGCGGACGAGTGAAAGGACACCTCGCACGACTGCTACCGGGATCTCATGAGTAGCGCAGGGGCGACACCCAGATCCATCAAGCGGCGTGGTCGCCGCGGGAACGAACCTGTCGTTCGCGTCTTGGTTGAGGTGTCCTTTTCGCGTCCTGTTATTCGTCTCAGAGGCGAACTCCAGGAAAGAAGCGATGAAGTCAACGTCTGGGAAAGGAGAACCTCGGTGAAGAGTTTTATCCTGCTCTACAACGGGCCAACGACTCCACCGGAAGTCTCACACGAGGGCTGGCCGGAATGGTTTCAAAGCATCGGAGACAAGCTGAACGATGTCGGCTCGCCCATGGCCAATGGATTTGTCGTCCACTCGGATGGCACGACATCCGACAACGCAACCAGCTTCAACGGCTACAGCATCATCCGGGCCGAAGATAGGGACGAGGTGCTCGACGTGGTAAGAGACCACCCGTTTCTCGCGGTTGGCGGTCAATACACCATCGAAGTATTTGACGTGCCAAGCAAGTAAGAGAGATCAGAACAGAGCTGATGGGCTTCGTGACCAGCTGGCCGGTCAACCGCCGGCCGCTGCGGCACGGCATCAAGGAGCCGATGGCGACCGTCTGAAAGTGACTAGGAAGAGCCCTCGGGCTGAGCGACGAGCTCGCAGCAAGGCTCGCCGCGATCGACGCCGTCACAGATGCGGTGGTTGAGCGGTGAACGCGCCGGATACCCGGTCGTCCGCTCCAGCCCGCATTTCAGCGCGGCCTGGCCCCAGAGATATTCCAGCTACCTGCCACGACACGGGCGATCTCGTCTGGCATCCTGTTTGACAATGGCTCTCCGCTGTCTGCTTGAAGACGACTCCACACACTTCATCTGTGCCTACAGCCAGGAGCTGCCTGCGGAGATCGTCATGGATCCTCGCCGGACGCATCCCATTTTGCGGACCGCCGAGGGCGCGCGGCCCAGCGCGCATTATTCGGAGCCGGCCGCGTTCGTCCGCGGCCTGGAGCGCTAGGTAGCTGAGTTGCCGTCGGAGTGGGGGCCGCGAACCGTGCCTGACGTCGCTTACCACCTCGGCATCCTCGCCAGTCTCGTCGTGGGCCTAACGGTCTCAGTGCGGGGTGGCACGCCGACGTCCGGAGCTCGACATGGCTGAGGTGGAACGGATGCTCGAGGGCCGCCGGGCGATTGTGACCGGCGCAAGCCGCGGGATCGGCGCCGAGATCGCAACGGCGATGGCCCGCGCCGGGGCCGCCGTCGTGCTCGCGGCGCGCGACGCGGAGGCGCTCGAGCGGGTGGCCGCGCAGATCGCGGACACGGGTGGCCGTGCGGTGCCCGTCCCGACGGATGTCTCCGACCCGGCAGCCGTGCAGCGGATGGTGGCCACCGCGGTCGAGGAGCTGGGCGGGCTCGATGTCGCAGTCAACAACGCCGCCGGCGGAGGCCATGCGCCGACCCCCCTCGCCGACGTGCTCGAGGACCAGTTCCGTAGCGCGCTTGCGATCAGCCTCGAAGGCGTCTTCCTCTCGCTCAAGTACGAGATCCCCGCGATGCTCGAGATGGGTGGCGGCGCGATCGTCAACATGGCCTCCACCGCCGGCCTCGACGCGGTCGCCGGTCTCGCCGGATACGTGTCGGCCAAGCACGGCCTGATCGGGCTGACGAAGGTGGCGGCTCTCGACTACGCGGCACAAGGCATCCGGGTCAACGCGATCGCGCCCGGCCCGATCCTCACCGAACGACTGCAGGCGGCGGGCGAGGAAATGCAACACCGAGCGGGAATGGCGATGCCCATGCGCCGGATCGGTCAGCCTGCCGAGGTCGCCGCGGCCGCGGTCTGGCTCTGCTCGGACCACGCCTCGTTCATCACCGGCGCGACTCTGGCGATAGACGGCGGCAAGCTCGCCGGAACGCCGCCTTTCAGCGCCTCCAGCGGCGGCTGACCGCTCTGCTCGCGGTTGCAGGCTCCGTCTGCGCTTACGTGCCCTCATATTCGTCGTGGCGGCGCCACCATTCGTACGGCTTGGTCTGCGGGTACCCGGCCGCTGAGTCTTCCCACTTCTCCTGACGGCCGAGAGGAGTCAGGTCGAGGAAGGTCCACACGCTGCCGAGAGCCTCGACGCCGCGGGCCGTCGTGAAGTAGGTGCGGTAGATGTCCTCGCCGTCGCGCAGGAAGACACTGAGGCCGAACGACTCGCCGTCCTGGTAGACGCCCTGCTGGGGCGTCGCCGGACCGACACCGAAGTCGACGTTGAAGTCGCTCTCGTGCGACGAGTACCAGGGGATCGTCCAGCCCATTCGCTTCCGGTACGCCTCGAGCTTGGTGATCGGCGCGCGAGCGACGAGCGCGAAGGACGTGTCGCGTGCGTGCAGGTGGGCGAGGTGCCCGATCTGGTCGACGAACATCGAGCAGCCGTCGCAGCCCGCGTCCTGGTTCGGCCCGAACATGAAGTGGTACAGGAGCAGCTGCCTGCGGTCCTCGAAGAGGTCGAGCAGCGTGACCTTGCCGTCCGGCCCATCGAAGGCATAGTCCTTGTCGATCCGGACCATCGGCAGCCTGCGACGCTTGGCGGCGAGCGCGTCTCGTGCCCGGGTGGCTTCCTTTTCATCGGCATGGAGCGTCTCTTGCGCTGCCTGCCATTCCGTCTCGGAGACAACCGGGGGAAGATTCATGGCACTCCTCTCGATCGCTCGTATTCGTCATGTCGCCGCGGCCAGCCCTCGGGGTCGTCGCCGCGCCCCTTGGGTGTGCGGTCGAGCAGTTGCCAGGTGGCGCTCAGGACATCGGTGCCGCGGTCGTAGCACGAGTAGGTGTGGTAGACGACGCCGTCCTCGAGCGCGAAGGCGCTCAGGCCGTGGAGCTCGTCCCGTCGAAGATCGATTTCCGCCGCGTGCTTCGGCGTCCCGAAGTTGAAGCCGACCCCGGTCCTCCGCCCCTTCTCCGTGAAGACGGCGAAGTCGAGGTTGAAGTCGCTGTCATCTTGCGAGACCCACGGGAAGCTCCAGCCCATGCGTTGCCTGTATGCGAGCAGGTTCTCGAGCGGGGCGCCGGATACGGCGACGAACGTCACGCCGCGGGGCGGCAGATGGACGGCGGCGCCGTCGAGGCTGTCCGCGGTGTATGAGCAGCCCGGACAACCCGCATCCGGCCAGCCTTCGACGGTCGGTCCGAACATGAAGTGGAAGACGAGCAGCTGCGCGCGCCCCGCAAAGAGCTCGGCCAGTGTCTTCGTCCCGTCATCGGACTCGAAGCGGTATTCCTTGTCGACCGCGACCCACGGCAACGCTTGCCGCTTCAGGGCGAGCTCGTCGCTCCGGCGGGTGAGCTCCTTCTCCTCCGCGAGGAGCGCGGTCCGGGCGGCGAGCCACTCCTCGCGGGTTCCGACCTTGCTCACGAGCCCATCTCCATCGACGGCGAACTGCCGGGCTCGGTCAGTCCGGGAACGCTCCCCGGCGACATCGCGACCCAGATTCCCAGCGCGACTATGGCCGCCGCGAACACCGGCGCGAGCCTAGGCCCACGCGGCAAAACCTTCTCGGCGAAGATCGCGACGGCCACGACGGCCATCCAGAACAGGCTCATCACGCCGAGCACGAACAGAACGGCCATCAGGGCTCCGGAACAGCCGACGCAGTCGACGCCGTGCGCGAGACCACTCCGCAATGCGTTCCCGCCGTGCGGAGTGCTGCGACAGCGGCGAAGGCTCAGGCGCTTCAGCCGCGTGAGCTCGTAGAGTCCTGCGGCGACGATCACGACGCCCGCGGCGTACGGGCCGCCCCGATCCCACGCGAGCCAGCCGGTGTCGAACGACGTCACGAGCCGGAAGACGCCGTAGGCCAGGAGACCGTAGCCCGTCCAGACCGCCAGGTATCCGGCCGTGAAGAGCAGCGTCGGCACGCGGCGGGTGAGCCGCGCGACGTGTCGCGCCGCCGGCGCCGCCGAAGGCAGCATCATCGCGGCGGTCATCGTGACCCAGATTCCGAGGTACCACCCGAGTCCGCCGAGGTCGGTGCCGGGGCCCGCGTCCATCCCGCGCATCCGATCGACCGTGACCGCCCACGCGGCGACCGCGCCGGCGACCAGCACGATCGTCGTTCGGCCCCGAGCCATGAGGTGCTCCGTCATCCTCGCCTCCTTTCCTCGCTCATCACCTCTAGACGTGCCGGAAGGCGAAAACTCATCGCCGCGAGACGTCTACCAGCACGGCCGGCTCGATGGGACTCGGATCCGCGACCGCAGCCGTGACAGGCCGGGTGGGCACAACATGGTCCGAGTGATCTTTGGGCCAGGAGTGGGCTTCGGAATGTTGTGCTCACACACAACGCGCGGGTCCGGATGCGAGGCCGTGGTCGCGCGTTATGACACTGCGCCACCGACGTGGTCCGCTCGCTCGACTGCCCGCGCTAGCGCGACTCGTGACGAGACGTCGATCTTGCGGAAGATGTTGCGCAGGTGGGTCTCGACCGTCTTTTGGCTGAGGAAGAGCTCCGCGGCGATCTCGGGATTCGTCTTCCGGTCGACGACGAGCCGTGCCACCTGGAGTTCGCGTTGAGTCAACGACTCGATACCGGTCCCGTCGGTCTTGCCCGGCCGCGTACGACGGTGGATCCGATGCCCGAGCTTTCGCAGCTCGCGTTCCGTCTCGTCGCGGTAGCGCAGCGCCCCGCACGCATCGAGCTCGCGGGCGGCGCGCTGCAGCTCGGTGGAGGCACGCTCAGGCTCGCCGGCTTGGGCCAGGGCGCGGCCCGCGAGCGTGCGCGACAGCGCTGCCTCGACGGGCGCTCCAACCTCGTCGGCGGCCTCGGCCGCCGCGAGGGCCCGCCCGGCAGCTCCGGCGGCGTCCCCGGCGTGAAGGGCGACGGCCGCCGCCGCCCGGTCGGCCCACGCGCCGGCCATCGGCAGCTGCAGCGACGAGGCCCAGGCCTCCGCGTTTTCAGCTGCACGTTTGGCCTCGACGTGGCGGTCGAGCGCGAGCCAGCAGCGCGTGAGCGACTCGAGGTAATGGGCCCTCGGACCACCAGCGATGAGCACCAGCTCCTCGCCTCAGGCGGAACCAAGGAGCAACTCCACCGCACGTTGGGCCTCCCCCGTCTCGAGAAGTGCGCGGGCCAGATCCACGGCTGCCTCGGCCGAGTGGAAGCCCTCGTCGAGATCCCGGCTGAGGTCGAAGGCCTCCTGCGCGGCGGAGAGGGCAAGCTCCACGTCCCCCGCGTGGAGCGCTGCGGCGGAGCGGCCAAGCAGGGTCCACACCAGCGCGTGCGTGTTGCCCAACAAGCGCGCCGCCTCGATTCCACCGTCGAGCAGCTCACCGGCCTCGGCCAGCTTGCCCCGCAGGCGCCAGACCCCGCCGAGGGTCGCGACCAGGACCAGAAGGAGCTCTCCCTGACCGGTAGCCCTCGCCACGGCTAATGCGCGTGCGGCGTGCCGGTCGCCGTCGGCGTACCGGCCAACATAGAGCTCCGTACCGGCGAGCCTGGTGGGCGCCTCCAGGTGTTCTGCGAGTTCGTCGTCCGAGAGGGAATCGACGATGGCCGTCGCTTCTTGGCGGTTGGCTTCCGCTCGCTCAGCCGCGCCCATCATCGAATCCGCGAGCACGCTGACTGCGAGAGCCGCCGCAGTCAGGGGCGCATCCTCGAGCCGTCTCGCGACGGTGACCGCGCGCTCGGCCCACTCGTGCATCTCCTCGTATCGGGCGCGCCAGACGAGGTTCACGGCGAGCTCCGTCATGAGCCTCACCGCCTCGGGGGAGCCCTGGTCGGGAAGGCGCTCGAGTACACCCGCGAGGCGGGCACCCGCTTGCTCATGTCGTCCGAGCAGGCTTTCGACCGCCGCACACGCGCGCGCGAGCTTCGCGCGCAGCGCGTGCGAGTTCTCAGGCGCGATCGCGAGCGCCTCCACAAGAGCGTCGTGGCTGTCCGCGAAACGGCCGACGGCCGTTAGCGCTCCCGAACGTGCGCGGAGGAGCTCGATGCGCTCCTCGACGGCAGTGTGGGGGAGGAGGCGCAGCGCGTCTGCAAACCATTGTGCGGCGCTTGCCGGTGCCAGCCGGACGGCTTCCTCGCCGGCTTCGTGGAGCACGGCAACTGCGTCGGCGTCGCCCTCGCGCGCCGAGCGCTGCACGTGATGAGCGCGCGCGGCCGCTGTGGCGCCTCGTGTCGCAAGTGCCTGCGCGCATCGCTCGTGCGCGCCTAGGCGCCAACCACCGGGCGTGGCCTCGTACACCGCGCGCCGGACAAGCGGGTGGCGGAACCGGAAGCGCCGGGGCACGTCGGTGTTGCGGACGAGATCGAGCTGCAGAAGCTCATCGACTGCATCCATCGCCTCAGCCTCAGACGCGTCGGCTGCGGCCGCTGCCAGCTCGGGCTCGAATGGATCGCCCGCCACCGCCGCTCCTTCCAACACACGGCGTGCGCCGTCCGATAGGAGTGCGAGCTCTTCGCTCAGCGACGCGGCGACCGCGGACGGGACGTCGATACCCGTCAGCGCGACCTCGGGACTGCCGCTCGAAGCACCGTCGCCGCTGAGCGACCGGGAGAGCTGCTCGAGATAGAACGGGTTGCCGCCGCTCTCCTCGAAGAGGACGTCGACCTTTTCGCCCACCAGCTCTCGAGCCTCGACCGGCGTCAAGGCGCCGAGCTCCACGCGCATCAGCTCGGCAGCGCGATGCGCTCGCTCGAGCGCAGCTGCGAGTCGCTCTGGCATTTGGCGCGGGCGCACTGCCAGGGCAATGAGCACGGGTGCGGCCGGCGGCCGGCGCAGCAACGCGCCGAGCAACTCGATCGAGGCCGAATCCGCCCAGTGGAAGTCGTCGAGCACGAGCACGAGCGGCCTCGTCCTCGCGAGGAGCTCGAAGAGCGCACGCACCGCTCGGTGCGCGCGGTAGCGCTCGTGTTGCAGTGCCACGACGTGCGCGGTCGCGAGCCTCGACAGTGACGGGAAGACGTGCGCAAGCTCCGTCAATACGTCCTCGTCCAGATGCTGCAGGCGACTCGGATCGAGCCCACGCAGGTATTCGTCGAGTGCATCTACGAAAACCGCGAACGGAAGCTCTCGCTCGAGCTCCGAGGCGGACCCGGCAAGGACGAGCCGGCCGCGCGTATCGGCGCGATCGGCGAACTCTGCGAGCAGGCGGCTCTTCCCGATCCCGGGCTCGCCTCTGAGCTCGATCGCAGCGGCGCCGCCGCGATCGACCTCGGCGAGGACCGGCTCGAACGAACCGAGTTCCTCGGCACGTCCCACGAATTGGCGGGTAAGCAAGGCCATTTCCTCCAGCAATCAGGGTAGATCAGGGTCGCTGGTATCTGAAATCAGGGTGGCGCCCCGATGTCAGGGCGGCAGCGCAGCGGCAATCTCGCTGCATGGCCCACTACTTGCTGCACCACCACCACGAGCCGCACGAGTGCGGCGTCGTCTTTGCCTCCTTCCGGGGGCACGAAAGCCGACTTCGCCACCGCCCCACGCTCGCGTCGTGCCGCTCCGGCGGCCACGCGATCTGGTGGACGGTCGAAAGCGCAACCGCAGAGGACGCGCTCCAGCTGCTGCCGCCCTACGTCGCGAAGCGCACTACCGCGACGAGCGTGAGCGAGGTCGACATCCCATGACAGGAGGAGCCATGAGCCCCGCAACACCGCAGACCCGCGAACTCGCCGCCCGCGACAGCGACGGCATCCACGTCCTGTTGCTCTGGCACCCGCGCGAGAACGCGCTCACCGTCTTCGTCGAGGACGCCCGCGGCGGAGATCGCTTCCACCTCGCAGTCGCGCCCGACCGCGCGCTCGATGCCTTCTACCACCCTTTCGCCTATGCCGCCTAACGAGGGCCGGACTGGCCCCGCTGAAAGGAGAACCGTCATGTTCCGCACCAAGCACAGCAGTCGCCGCAACCTGGCAGCCCGCATGGGCGGCTGGAGCGCGGCCCACTGGAAGACCGCGACGTTCGGCTGGCTCGCGCTCGTGGTGCTCGCGTTCGCCGTTGGCGGCCAGATCGGCACGAAGAATGTCGATCCGAACACGGCCGGCCCCGGCGAGTCGGGCCGGATGGACCGGATCCTCGACGCCGGCTTCAAGCTGCCCGCGAACGAGAGCGTCCTGATCCAGAGCCGCTCCGTCCGAGTGGGCGCGCCTGCTTTCGACGCTGCCGTCGCGGAGGTCGTGGCGCGCGTTTCGAAGCTGGCGGCCGTTCAGAACGTCCGCTCGCCGCTCAACGCGGCCAACGCAGGTCAGATCGCGAAGAGCGGGCACGCGGCGCTCATCGAGTTCGAGATCCGCGGCAAGAAGGACAACGCTGGGGACAAGCTCGACCCGATCCTCAAGAGCGTCGACGACGCGCAACGTGCCCATCCGGCCTTCTTCGTCGGAGAGTTCGGCGACGCGAGCTCGGTGAAAGCGGTCGACACCGCCTTCGCAGATGACCTCAAGAGCGCGGGCGTGTTCTCGCTCCCGCTCACACTGATCATCCTCGTCGTCGCGTTCGGCGCGCTGGTGGCCGCGGGCATCCCGCTACTGCTGGCGCTCACGGCCATCTTCGCGACGTTCGGGCTGGTCGCGCTGCCCAGTCACCTGCTTCCGCTCGCAAACGAAGCCAACGCGGTCGTGCTGCTTGTCGGGCTCGCCGTCGGCGTCGACTACTCGATGTTCTACCTGCGACGCGAGCGCGAGGAGCGTCGCGCGGGGCGGAGCGAGCGCGCCGCGCTCGAAGCCGCCGCCGCCACCTCGGGCCGCTCGGTCCTGATCTCCGGCCTGACGGTGATGGTGGCGATGGCCGGGTTGTTCCTGACGGGGGATGCCACCTTCGCGTCCTTCGGGTACGCGACGATGATCGTCGTCGCCGTCGCGATGCTCGGTTCCCTGACCGTGCTCCCGGCGCTGCTCTCGAAACTCGGCGACCACGTCGACCGGCTGCGCGTCCCTCTCGTTGGCCGACTCCGCCGCGACAAGGGCGAAGGCCGCGTCTGGGGAGCGATCGTCGAACGCGTCCTGCGCCGGCCGCTGCTCTCCGCGGTGCTCGCCGGCGGATTGCTCCTGGCGCTCGCCGCCCCGGCGCTCCAGCTGCACATGGCGAAGCCCGGTCCCGACACGTTCCCGAAGTCGCTCGCCATCGTGAAGACCTACGACCGCATGCAGCAGGAGTTCCCCGGCAAGGCGCTGCCGGCGAACGTGGTCGTGAAGGCGCCCGACGTCAATGTGCCGGCCGTCCGGCAGGCGATCAATCGACTCGAGCGTCGAGCCCTTGCCAGTGGCCGAGCACGCGAGCCCATCACGATCGACAAGAACCGCGACGGCACGATCGCGAACATCACGGTCCCGATCGAAGGGAAGGGAACCGACGCGGCGTCGAATGCCTCCCTTGCGATTCTGCGAGAGAAGATCGTTCCGCAGACGGTCGGGGCACTCGCGAACACCGAGACCGGCGTCACCGGGCTGACAGCGGAATGGAAGGACTCGCAGGAGCAGCTGAAGTCGAAGCTGCCGCTGGTGGTGGCGTTCGTCCTCCTGTTCGCGTTCGCGCTGATGCTGGTCGCTTTTCGCTCGATCGTGGTCGCGATCAAGGCGATCGTGCTCAATCTCCTCTCGGTCGCCGCCGCCTACGGCGTGCTGGTGCTCGTCTTCCAGCACGGCTTCGGCAAGGGACTGCTCGGCTTCAGCTCCACTGCCGGGATTGATCCCGTCGTGCCGTTGTTGCTGTTCGTGATCCTGTTCGGGCTCTCGATGGACTACCACGTCTTCATCGTCAGCCGGATCCGGGAGATGTTCGATCGCGGCGCGAGCATGGATGACGCGATCACGGACGGGATCAAGTCCACCGCCGGAGTGGTCACGAGTGCCGCGATCGTGATGGTTGCCGTCTTCTCGGTCTTCGCCACCCTCTCGATGCTGTTCTTCAAGCAGTTTGGCGTCGGGCTCGCGGCGGCGATCCTGATCGACGCCACGCTCGTCCGCGGCGTCCTGCTGCCGGCGACGATGAAGCTGCTCGGCGAATGGAACTGGTACCTGCCCAAGTGGCTTCAGTGGCTTCCTCGGCTCGAGCAGTACGAGCCCGAGCCCGCGCCGGTCGCCAAGCCGGCGCCCGCCTCCACATAGATCACGTGGTCAGACCTCCGGCCTTCGGGCCCGGAGGTCTGACCGCCAGGAGAGAACAGAGAAAGCGGATCTTGCACACGATGAAGGGAGTAGGAATGCAAGCCGAAGAACATCCGAAGAAGCGCACCGGCCTCACGATTGGAGCATGGGTCGCAGCCGTGCTCGGCGCGGTCATGGTCGCGGCGGGCGGAACGGGAATCTGGGCGGACACCTGGAAGCGGGACGACAACGGCTACTTCTCCGCGAACGCGCACCGCTACCAGACGCATACGCGCGCGATTGCGACCGAGAGCATCAAGGTCGGGAGCTACGTTCCTACGTGGCTCGCAGGCAAGGTGCGGCTCGACGTCTCCGGTGAGAAGCCGTTGTTCGTCGGCATCGCACCGAAGTCCACCGTGGATGCCTACCTTGCCCGCATCGAGCATACGGAGGCGACGAATCTCGGCTTCGATCCATTCAAGGTCGCTTACGTTGACCACACGGGCACGGTTGATCCCGGCCATCCTTCACGCGAACCGTTCTGGGCAGCAGCGGTCTCCGGAACCAGCAGCCCGCTGGCGTGGAAGCTCCGCTCCGGCACCTGGTCGATTGTCGTGATGAATGCCGATGGCTCTCGCGACGTCGCGGCGACAATCGGCGTCGGCGTCAAGGTCCCGGCGCTGCTCTGGATCGGAATCGGGCTGGGCCTGTTCGGAGGCGCGCTGCTCGTCGCGGCCGGGCTGATGTTCGCTGCCCGGTCACGCAGCTACCGTCGCGCGGGGGCGAGAGCAGCCTTGACCAGCTGATGCGCGGGCTTCGCCGGCGGCTTCGAGTCGACTGGGTTGCATCGTCACGTCCTGCGGATCTTCGGGTTCGCAGGACTCGCCCTTGCGAAGACGTCAGGCCCGGGGCTCGACCGCTTCCGACTCCTCCACGGTCGGATCGCCGATGTATTCGAGCGCCTGCTCGGCGGGGAGCCGGCTCCGAATCGCGAAGGCGTATACGGCGAGGCTAAGGATCGCAACGGCGAGGATGTCCCAGCCGAACGTGAGCTCGTTGCGGGGACCGTGGAGGCCGAGCAGCGGGATCGAGCTCGGCGTCCTCGTGTCGAACGAACTGAGGTACGAGATCGCGCCCATGCCCAGCAGGTACGGCCAAAGCCACGTGGCGCCTCGCCAGTCGAGCGACACCGTCCGCTCCCTCGTATCGGTGGCGGTCGTCAGGCTGAGCAGTGCGAAGCCGATCAGGATCGCGGCGATCAACTTCCAGACCACGGCCCACCCGGTGAAGAGCAGGATCTCACTCGCGACGACGAACGCTCCGGGTGCCAGGAGTGATGCGGCCGGAAGTTTGAAGGGGCGTGGCCGCCCAGGGTCCTGACGCCTGAGAGCTCCGAGCGCGAGCGGCGCCATCGCGTACACGAGCACGGCCGCCGCCGAGATGAAGCCGACGAGCTGCTGCCAGCCGGGGAAGGGGAGCAAGATGACCAGGCCGCAGAGGAAGGAGAACGCGATTGCCAAGAGGGGTGTTCCGCGCGGCGTGAGGCGAGCGAAGGCCGCCGGGATAGAGCCGTTTCGAGCGAGCGCGAAGGTGAGGCGGGCGCTCGCGCCGGTGTAGAGAAGGCCGGTGCCCGCAGGCGAGACGATTGCGTCCGTGTAGAGCAGGACTGCGAGCCATCCCAAGCCGAGTCCCGTCGCGAGTCCGGCAAACGGTCCGAACAGCTGCGCCTTCCCGGAGAACGATACGGCGCCCCAGCCCTTCGAGATGCTCGAAGGGTCGAGCGCCAGGATGAACGCGACCTGCAGTGCGACGTAGAGGACGATCGCCACCAACATCCCGCCGATGATCGCGAGCGGGATGTTCCGCCTCGGGTTGCGAGTTTCGCCACCGAGCTGGACCGCCTGCTCGAAGCCCAGGCATGCGAAGATGACCCCGCCCGACGCCAACGCGAGGAACACGCCTTTCCACCCGAAGGGCATGAACCCGCCGTCTGCGCTGAAGTTCTCGCGGTGCGCCGCGGTCGCGATCAGCGCGACCACCGTCACAGCCGGGATCAGGAGCTTCCAACAGACGGCGACTTTGTTGGTCTCGGCGAGCCACCGCACGCCCATGACGTTGATCGTGCAGAAGAGCAGCAGCAGCGCTGCCGCGACGACGTAGCCCTGGGCCGTCAGCACCGGCCGGCCGCCCGAGACGGTCGTGAGCGAGGAGACGTAGTTCGAGGTGTACAAGAGCGTGGCCTCGACCATGATCGGTCCGACGGTCACGGCACCGAGAAATGCAATCCAGCCACTCGTGAAGCCGACCAAGCTCCCGAAGGCGTATCGAGGGAACCGCGCACTGCCCCCCGCCACCGGGTACATGCCACCGAGCTCGGCATGAGTTAATGCCAGGAGCATCACCGCGCCGCCGCCGAGCAACCAGGAGATGACCGCGGCTGGCCCAGCGAGCGAGGAGGCATACAGGGCGCCAAACAGCCAACCGGCGCCGATGATCGACCCAAACGACGCGAAGAGGATTCCGAGGAAGCCGATATCTCGTCGCAGCTTCCGCCCCGCGCGCTCGGGCGCGGCAACCAACGGTTGAGCCAGCTCGGCCGTTGCTCGACCCCTTTCGGCAAAATGGCCGCCCGAGACCAAGTCGGGCACGGTTCCGATCATCGCCGATCTCCGCGCGGGCCACAACGTCTGCGCGTGTGGCGTGCGCGGCGAAGGAGGTCGGAGGCGGAAGATTCATGTCGGTTCCAGCCGGCGAACCTCGGCAAAGCGGTACGTGACGCGGTCGGGGAAATGTGTCCAAATCCCGCCCCCCGCTACTGCACAGCCGTGAGCGAGCTGCGGGTTCGAGGACAGGTGCGATGAGTTTCCGGGTCGCCGCAGGTCTTATTTCGTGATCCCGGTAGCGTGCGATCCGACGATGGATTCGGCTCGCGCGGGAACCGTTCGAGTCCGACGGAAGGAGCTGAGATGCCTGAACACAAGATCGGAAGCCGCGAGGAATGGCAGGCGGCCCGAGACGAGCTCGCCAAGCTCGAGGCGGAGCAGGCGAAGCGAAACGAGGAGATCAAGAGCAAGCGTCTCGATCTCCCCTGGGTCCCGGTCGACAAGGACTACGAGTTCGACACCGAGGACGGCAAGAAGACCCTCGCCGAGCTCTTCGACGGGCGCTCACAGCTGCTCGCGTACAACATCATGTTCGGCCCCGACTACACGCGGGGCGCCTGCCCCGGCTGCACCAGCCTGGGCGACGGGCTCGACGGCTCGCTCGTCCACCTGAACCACCGCGACGTGACGCTGCTCTGCTTCTCGCGGGCGCCGATCGAGCGGCTGACCGCCTACAAGCGGCGGATGGGCTGGCAGTTCCCCTACGTGTCCACCTACAACACCGACTTCGCGTTCGACTTCGGCCTTGCGATGAGCGAGGAGCAGGCGCAGCAAGTTCCCGAGGTCAAAGGGATGATCGACAACCCGCCCGACTGGCTCCAGGAGTGGTCAGGCCAGATCGGGGCCGAGCTCAAGGACGGGCTGCGCGAGGGCCCGAGCTGGATCGCCTTTGCGCGCGAGAACGGGACCGTCTACCACACTTACACGGTGATGGCGCCCGACCCGTTCGTCGCGCCGTACTACAGCTTCCTGCTCGAGCGAACGCCGAAAGTCCAAGCCCCCGAGCCCCGCGCTTGGCGGAAGGACGAGTACCCGGACTGACGCCGATCGCGTCGGTCTAATTGCCGGAACCCCGAGACGGAGGAGCGAGCGGTGCGGGTCGTGGTGAACGAGTTCATGAGCTTGGACGGCGTGGTGCAGGCGCCGGGCGGACCGGAGGAGGACACCGACGGGGGCTTCTCCCATGGTGGGTGGTCGATGCCGTACTTCGACCCGGAGGTGATGGGCGCAGCGGTCGTTGACGGCATGAGCACGGTCGAGGCGTTGCTGTTCGGCCGTCGCACGTGGCAGGGGATGGCCGCGGCCTGGCCTGGGCGAGCCGGCGACCCGTACGCCGACCAGATGAACGCGATCACGAAGTACGTGGTCTCGCGAACGTTGACGGAGAACGACTTGAGTTGGAACAACACGACGCTGCTGTCGGGCGACCGCGCTGTCGCCGACATCGCTGCACTCCGCGGCCAGGACGGCGGCGACCTGTTGATCTGGGGCAGCGTGAGCCTCGTTGTGACGCTGCTCGCCGAAAGCATGGTCGACGAGCTCAACCTGATGATCGAGCCGATCTTGCTCGGTGGCGGTAAGCGGATCTTCCCGGAGGACGGTATCGCTCGACCGATGCGCCTCGTCAAGTGCGTCACGGCCGGCACGGGCGTGCAGATTTGCACGTACCACCCAGCTGCGTAACGCGCTGCGCCGACTGAGTGTTAGTCGTCCAGGCTGCATCGATAATGCAGACACCGCGACCTCGGCCGCACGGCAGCCGCCACAAGCCGAGACAGTCGTCGTCTGCCTCAGGCGCCTGGTACCACCTCTGGCGGCCGGAGCGGCTCCGGATGGGTATGGGGTTCGCCGGGGGGATTCACTCGGCGACCGACGAGGTACCACGCCTCTATCTCCCCTTTGCCCTTGACCGGAATGGTCCCTCTTGGCTCGCAGACGAACTCGTCCGCGAGCAGCTCCTTCGTCGCTCGGGTGATCTGGATCCGTCCCGAGGTGCCGTGGGACTCCATCCGACTGGCGGTGTTCACCGCATCGCCCCAGAGGTCGTACAGGAAACGCTTCCGGCCGATCACGCCGGCCACAACCGGTCCTGAGTTGATCCCGACGCGCAGCTCGAGCCCGAGATGTCCGACCTCGTCGACGGAGCGCATCGCCGCCTGCATATCGAGTGCCATCAGGGCGAGGGCCTGGGCATGGTCGGGCCGAGGTGTGGGGACGCCCGCGGCGGCCATGTAACAGTCGCCGATCGTCTTGATCTTCTCGAGCCCATGCCGCTCGGCAAGCTCATCGAAGTGGCTGAACAGGTGGTCGAGCACGGCGACGACCTCGGCCGGCGGGAGGCGGTCCGCGAGCGGGGTGAAGTCCACAACGTCGGCAAACAGGATCGACGCCGAGCTGAACTGGTCCGCGATCGTCCGTGTCTCGACCTTGAGCCTTTCAGCGATCGACCGCGGCAGGATGTTGAGCAGCAGGTTCTCGGCCTTCGCCTGCTCCGCTCGCAGCGCCGCGACGGCGTCCCGGCGCTGGCGGGCGAACACGGCCAGCAGTGTGAAGACGATGGTGCCGCCCACGGTCACGTTGAGCGCCAGCATCGTGCTCGTGAACCACTGAGGGACAGTAGGCGACACGCCACCGAGCAGCTCTCCGGCAATGCCCGAGCCGAGGAACACGACGACGTACGCGAGATACCATCGAGCCGCGCTGCGGACGTCGCTGAACACGAGCGCCGCGAGCGGGGCGAGGATCCCCCACAGACCGACTCCGCCGGCGTCGAGGAACCCTCCGAGCGGGACCATCGATAGCGTCGGAGCGAGCAGGATGGCCACCTGGCCGACGCGCAGGAGCGTGCCGAAGTTCCGCGTGCGCGAGAAGACGACGATGGACGCCAACAGGACCACGAAGTACGCGAGCGGCACCCAGCCCACGGGCGAACCGAACGCGAGGTAGAGCGCCGCCCAGAGCAGTGCGACCGGCAGGATCAGCACCGAGATCAGGACGAGCAGCGCCTTGCCGGCGCGCGTATCGTCGTCGTCCTGCGGATCTGCGCCGATCTGCGCCAGATATGCAAGCACCCGGTCTACGACGCTCCGGATCCGGCTGACCCCGCTCATTACGCAGACCGTACAGGCGGTGCAGCTAGGCTTCGCCGCCGTGGAGGCATCGGCAGCGAACTACGTCGAGGCGCTCGCACGGCTGAGCCTCTTCGCCGACGTTCCGCATCCGCAGCTCGAGGCGCTCGCGCACTCGTTCGGCGAGGAGGTCTTCGCCGAGGGACAGCGCGTCATCCGCCAGGACGTCACCGGCGGCGGCTTCTATGTGATCCTCGACGGGGACGCGAAGATCGTCATTGACGGCCAGGAGCGTGCGCGTCTCAGCCGGGGCGACTTCTTCGGCGAGATCTCGATCCTGACGGACGAGGCACCCACCGCCGACGTGATCGCGACGTCCCTGCTGCGCTGCCTGATCATCCCCGACAATGAGCTGAAGGCGTTTCTGGTCAAGCAGCCGAGCGTGATGTATCGAATGCTCCAGATCGAAGCGCGGCGGTTGCGAGCCGCGAACGTTTGGAACGGCTAGACGAGCGTCCCTTCCCGCCGGGCGAGTACGACGTCGTGGTGGTGGGAAGCGGGCCCGGCGGACTGCAGACGGCGTACAGCCTCGCCCGCACGGGGATTCCTCGGTGCGCGGTGATCTCCCGCGACCCGGCGCCGGGCGGCATGTTCCGGCGCTTCCCGGTCTACCAGCGCCTGATCAGCTGGACGAAGCCGGCCGCGCCGTTCGAGCGAGGCACGCGCGAGTACGAGTGGTACGACCACAATAGCCTCGTCGGCGACGAGCGTGAGCATCAAGCGCTCGTACCGGAGTTCATGGATCGCGCGTTCGACGTTCCGGCCCGCCACGAGATGGAGGCGGCGCTCGTCGAGTTCGCCATGCGCGGGGGCGTTCGCGTTCGCTACGGCTGCGAGTGGCTGTCGACGCGGCGCGACGATGCAGGCTTCGTGCTCGGGACGTCGGACGGCGAGTACCGCTGCCGTGTCTGCGTGTTTGCGATCGGCGTGACCGAGCCGTGGGTCGCTCCGATTCCCGGGCTCGAGGCGGCGCCGCACTACGTGGCTGCGAACGCACCCGAGCGCTATCAGGACAAGAGCGTCTTCATCGTCGGCAAGCGGAACTCGGGGTTTGAGCTCGCACAGGGCCTCCTGCCCTGGGCGCGACGTATCGTGCTCGGCTCGCCGCGCCCGGTGGACACAGCGATGCTCGCCTTCTCGCCGCTCAGCATCCGGTACCTCTCGCCGTATGCCGAGCACATCCGCGGCGGCACCGGGAGCTATGTCCTCAACGCAGCGATCGAGCGCGTGGAAAGGCACGCGAACGGATACCGCATTCATGCGAGCGGGACGACGTGGGAGGGAGGACTCGAGCTCGAAAGCGACGAGGTCATCGCGGCCACCGGCTTCCGTGGGCCCGTACGCGACCTGCCGAGCATCGGCGTGACGATGGTCAACGACGGCCGAATGCCGGCGCAGACGCCGTACTGGGAGAGCATCTCTGTCCACGGGATCTATTTCGCCGGCAACGTGACCCAGGCTTCGCCCGGCCTGCGCAAGCACGGTGCCACAAGCAGCTCCGGATCCGTCAACGGGTTCCGCTACAACGCCCGCGTCCTCGCGCAGCACATCGCCGAGAAGCATTTCGGGCTCCGGCGTGAGCGGCGGCAGATCGCCGGCGACGAGGTCGTTCCGTATCTACTCCGCGAGGTCGCCCACGCGCCCGAGCTCTGGACGCAGAAGGGCTACCTCGCGCGGGTCGTCGTCGCCGACGCGGCCGGAGCGTTTCGCGACGACGGGATCGTGCCGCTCGCGGATTTCGTCGATCGCGAGGGCGGCGACGCGTGTGCCGTCGCGGTCGAGTACGACGCCGAGGGGACGATCATCCCGGTCGTGTACCTCCGGCGGGGCGGTCGTCTGGCGGAGCACTCGTTGCCTCCGCATCCCCTCCACACGTTCGGTACCGACGAGCATCGTCGGCAGCTCGCGGCGTGCCTCGCGCCGCTCCTCTCCCGACACGCGAAGGCGTCACGTGTCTGACCGAAGAGCAGCCGAGCCGTCCGGCGGGTCGTAGTTGTTCGCGAGGTCGAAGTGCGTGATCCCCAGCTCGAACGCGCGGCGACGATCTCGCGCCGACCGCTCGCGCGGCGCGGTGCCGCCGAAGTTGTGCCAGAGGCGGAGGGAGATCTCCGGAAGCTTCTGCCCCCACTTGCCGGCGCGGCGGGATTTGCATCGCAGCGCTGAGCCCACTATAGTGAACCTAATGGTTCAGTATACACCGACCATCGACCGCGCTTTCGCAGCCCTCGCCGACCCGACCCGCCGCGCCGTTCTCGAACGGCTCGGTTCCGGCATGGCGACGATCAGTGAGCTCGCCGAGCCCTTCGGCATGTCGCTGACGGGTATGAAGAAGCACATCCGGCTGCTCGAGGAGGCGGAGCTCGTGACGACGGAGAAGATCGGCCGTGTCCGCAGGTGCATGCTCGCGCCCTACGCTTTCGAGGGCATCAGCACGTGGCTGCAGCGGCTCGACCGCTTCGCGCAAGTCGTCGAACGCACGAAAGGAGACCGATGAGCACCACTGCGAAGAACACCAGCAAGAAAGCAGGGTTCACAGCCGAGGAAAAGGCCGCGATGAGAGAGCGCGCCCGCGAGCTGAAGGACAAGACGGACGGGGAGAGCGCCGTGCGCGCCGCGATCGCCAAGATGTCGCCAAAGGATCGCGCCATCGCCAAACGGCTCCATGAGCTGATCAAGGCCGCCGCCCCAGGCCTCTTGCCGAAGACCTGGTACGGGATGCCCGCGTACGCCAAGGACGGCAAGGTCGTCTGCTTCTTCCGCAACGCGGGGAAGTTCAAGGAGCGCTACGCGATGCTCGGCTTCAACGACAGCGCGAAGCTCGACAACGGGTCGATGTGGCCGATCGCCTTCGCGCTGACGGAGCTGACCGCAGCCGACGAGGCAAAGATCCGCAAGCTCGTGAAGAAGGCGGTGGGCTGAGATGAGCGAGACCACCGTCACCACCCCGAACGAGCTCGAGATCCGCGTCGAGCGGATCTTCGACGCACCGCGTGCGCACGTCTTCTCCGTCTGGACCGACCCGAAGCTGATCCCGGAATGGTGGGGCGACGGCACGGTCGTCGAAGAGATGGACGTCCGGCCCGGCGGCACGTACCGCTTCCAGACCGCCTACGGCGCCGTCGAGGGCGAGTTCCGCGAGGTCGACGCGCCCGAGCGGCTCGTGCAGACGTTCCAGAACCACCTGCAGACGCTGGAGTTCGAAGATCTGGGCGACAAGACGAGGCTGACCCAGACGATGCGCTTCGCTACGACCGAGGAGCGCGACACCACCATGCATTACGGCGTCGAGGAAGGAGCGAAGGGCGGCTTCGCGCGCGTGGACGCGCTGCTGCAGCGGCTACCGCTCGACGCGTGAGCTGCCGACGATGGCATCCGCGCCGCAAGCGGCGCATCGCTTGACGCTTCCATCAGCCGGCGAGCCGCTCGTCGATGCGGTCGAAGAAGGTCGACCACCCGGAGCCGGCGCGCTCGTACTCCTCCGGCGACATCAATCCCAGCTGCTCGAACTGCATCTCGGTGCGCCCGTCACCGAGGTCGATCAGCAGGACGACGATCAGTTCGTAGCGGTCGTCGTCGGGCTGGTCGGTAACGGTGAACACGAGCCGTTCGGGCTCCACGACCTCGCGGTAGACGCCCTTCCAGTGGATCTCGTGCTGCTCGGGACCCGCGAGCATCGTCAACCGCCAGGAGCCGCCGGGCCGGACGTCCATCGAGACGGTGAACAGTGGCACCTCGCCGCCGGCTGCTCCGAACCAATCCGCGAACGCCTCGGGCTCCGTCCACTCCCGCCACACTCGCTCCCGTGGAGCGTCGAACACCCGGGTGATCGCGATTCCGACCCGAAACGCATCATCCGCGCTCGTCGGCTCCGTCATCGCCGCGTCCTCTTTCCCTTCGTTTGCAGGCGCTCGTCGAGGCGGTCGAAGCTCTCCTGCCAGAAGGGACGGTACGTCTCGAGCCACTCGGCGGCCTCGCCGAGGTGCGCGCCGTGCAGGCGCGAGGGTCGCAGCTGCGCCGAGCGCCCGCGGGTGATCAGCCCCGCGCGCTCGAGCACCTTGAGGTGCTTGGACACCGCCTGAACAGTGATCGGGAACGGCTCGGCGAGCTCGTTCACCGTCGCCTCGCCGTCTGCAAGACGCGTGAGGATCGCGCGGCGCGTGGGATCCGCAAGTGCGGCAAACGTCTCTGTCAGCTGGTCGACCGCCACGTCGCTACGCCCCTTTCGATCGTTTGGTGTCCGTTCTCTTCATCTGACTGGTTTATCAACTAGCTCTTTGAGTATGGTACCGGCGTGGCCGGATTGCGCCACGTTCAAACGAGAGGAGGATCGCATGGGAAGGATCGTCGTCACCGAGTACATCTCCGTCGACGGGGTCGTCGAGGCGCCGAGCGGAACGGAGAGCTTCGAGCGGGTCGGCTGGACGGACGCCTTCAGCCGCGGCCCTGAGGGCGACCAGTTCAAGTTCGACGAGACGATGAACTCAGACGCGCTGCTGCTCGGCCGCGTTACCTACGACGGCTTCGCCCCGGTGTGGCCACACTTCGAGGGCGAGTTCGCGGACAAGTTCAACGCGATGCCCAAGTATGTCGTCTCCCAGACGCTGACCAACCCGGAGTGGAACAACACCACCGTCCTGTCCGGTGACGTCGTCGACGAGGTCAGGAAGCTCAAGGAGCGATACGACGGCGACATAGCTGTTCATGGCAGCCCGCAGCTCGCCCAGACGCTGATCGAGCACGACCTCGTCGACGCCCTGCACCTGCAGGTCTACCCCGTCATTGTCGGGGCCGGCAAGCGCCTCTTCGGGGAAACGAGTGCGACGAAGAGGCTGCGGCTCGCCACCACAAAGACTGTCGGCGGCGGGATCCACATCCTCATCTACGAGCGAGACGACTGAGCTCGTCTTCGCTCCACTAATGCGCCATCCCGAGGGCGCGAATCGCTGATCGAGAGGGGCTCTTGCCGCCTCGGCGTGCGCGCGTCTCGCCCACGACCCGTCGAATCAGCCGGCCAATACGCGCCCGAGCTGCTCCAGGCAACCGCGCCATCCCCAATCCTGGGCGTCGCGGCGCGCGTCGGTCGAGATGCCGGTGTTCACCAGCAGCACGGTGGTCGAGCCCTCGGACTCCGAGAACGAGAGCTCGATCAATTGTTCGTTGGAGGGTTCGTCGTCGAACGTCCAGGTCATGCCCAGCCGGTGGGGCCGGTCGATGAGCGTGAATTCGCCGTGCGCTTCGGCCTCCGTGCCGTCGGGCTTCCGCATCACCACCCGGACCCTCCCGCCGACACGGAGATCGACCTCGGCCTCCGGCGTCTCCCAATCGGGGGCGGGGTGGAACCAACGCCGCATCACCTCGGGACTGGTCCAGGCGTCGAAGACGTCCTCGGCTGTAGCCGCGAAAGTCCGCTCCATCCGCACGGCATGGCCGAGCCGCTCAGTCATCGTTGCTCTTCCGTTCCTCCAGGTACTCGCCGACGACGTCGAAAACGCGCTCCCAGCGCACCCGTTGCCGTTCTATCCAATCCGAGGCCTCGCCGAGCGCCTCCGGCCGCAGCGCGAGCCGGTGGGTCCTGCCGTCGATCACCCGGCTCACGACGCCTGCCTCCTCCAGCAGTTTTAGGTGTCGAGAGACGGTGGGCTTGGAGACGCCGAAGTCCCGGGTCACCTCTCCGACGGTGGCCACCCCGCCGCTGAGCCGTTCAACGATCTCGCGGCGGAGCGGATGGGCGAGAGCCTTGAACATATCGTTAGCCATTATGCTAACTATAGAACTGACCCCGGCTGACCGCAGACGGGAGGCCTGAGATGACTGAGCACAGGATCGGCATGCAGGAGCAGCCGAGAAGGAGAGCAGATTGAAGGCGGCGGCGATTACAACGTTCGGGGGACCATTCGTTCCGGGCGTCGACGCCCGCGAACGTCGCAGTCGATGTGCCGCTGGCGCTGGCGATCGTCGGACTGGGAGTCCTGATCGTCATCGCACCCTCGTCGGTGCCGGCACTCACGCCACCGATGTGAGACGTGACCGGTGGCGCGCGCCACGCCAAATCGTTCTAAACCCACGAAGGAGAAAGCAATGACCGAACACAAAACCGGAACACATGAAGAGTGGCTTGCGGCCCGGCTGCAGCTGCTCGAGGCCGAGAAGGAGCTGACGCGGCGCAGCGACGAACTCGCGCAGAAGCGGCAGGAGCTGCCCTGGGTTCGAATCGATAAGGAGTACCAATTTGAGACCGACGAGGGCGCAACGTCGCTCGCGGATCTCTTCAGAGGCCGCTCGCAGCTGCTCGTCTACCACTTCATGTTCGGGCCGGACTACACAGCTGGGTGCCCGTCCTGCTCGGCGATTGCAGACGGCTTCAACGGCTCCGTCGTCCACCTCGCCAATCACGACGTCGCGTTCTGGGCGGTGTCGCGGGCTCCGCTCGAGAA